>Ga0207951_100092_pt1 | contig 64002 bp, 61 predicted proteins | sample Subbio12Aug_8Bad_FD_184830 | JGI IMG/M metagenome (GOLD analysis project Ga0207951, IMG submission 184830) | Serpentinite rock and fluid subsurface biosphere microbial communities from McLaughlin Reserve, California, USA - CR12Aug_8Bad (SPAdes) | ecosystem: Environmental > Terrestrial > Deep... | reverse complement strand
CTATCGCGTCCCCCCCCTGGCTTGAGACCCGTTGACCGGATGAGGCCCGACCTGGGCGGTGGCCAGAGCCGACGCGGTCAGGATAGACCGGAAGGGCAGGCGGCCCCTCTCGGCGCCCCGCCGAACCGGTCCATGTTGAAGATCGGCGCCGGGCCGCCGTCTTCGGGCGCGGTGGCCAGGACGCGATCCCGGACATCGCGGCCAAGGTCATGGTCGTCGCTTTCGAGCGGGGAGCCCGGCCTCATCGACGCCATGATACTCGACCGGCGCGATGTCGCCCGCGTGGAAGAGTTCCCGATGATTTCGGGAAGGCGACGTTCTTTCCCCGGTCGAGTTAGAGCCGGTCCGCCCAGCGAGCGATCTCGCCCAGAATGTCGTTGAAAGTGGGCTGACCCTGGTAGTAAAGCGCCGCGGATTTTGCGTAGGCGCCTGCGAGTCCGCTCCGAACGGCCGGATCTTCGAGCATGAAAGCCGGGTTATCGGCGATGTTGGGATTGTCGGCCTGGGGGAAGCGCTTCGCCTTGTGGGCGAGGTAATCGTCGCTGCCGATGAACGACTGAACAGCCGGCGTCCGTAACAGCTGATAGACATCGTAATAGTGCCGCATGAAGTTCGGCGGAAAGACGCCAGTCGCCTGCTGCTTTCGGAATTTGGTGGAGATCGCCTGCAGCTTTTCCACCAGCGTATAGCCGGGATGGTAGCAGGCCACGCCCACCGCCCGGTTATCGACGACGTCGACCTTGTCGGCCGCGTAATCGTACGCCCAGGAAGTGATGGTCAGCGCTTCGTTAGGCGTGACCGTATCGAAGCCGACCTCAAGGAGGATGCCGTCCTTGAGGCCGGCGAGCGCGCCACCGACCGGCTTGTAGGAGAGGCGGATGCCGCCACTGCGATAGTAGCGCTCATCGTCGAATGCTTGATCGCGCGCGACCACCACGATGCCATCGATCCTGATCTCTTCGGCCAGGCGGTCATAGAAGGCGCGTCGGCTTTCCACCTGGTTCGGCTTCGTCTGGTTGGGGTTGGTAGAAACCTTGAGCTCCGCGGGCGGCTCGATGCGGATGTCGATGTCCTCGGAGAAGCGATCGATGATCCGGTAGCCCTTCGACAACGATGTTCCGCCCTTCAGCTCGAAGCGCAATCCGAGCTGCTGCAGCCCATAGAGGCAGTGCATGATCCAATAGTCTTTCTCGACCAGCACGGGATCGACCCCATGCTCTTCGGCGACGATGCGGATCAGGTCGGCGAAATCCCGGCGGTTATGCAGGAAGTCACGCGGCATAGGCGGCCTGATCGTCCAACAGGCGCGAGAAGAGCTTTTTGGTTTTCACCCGACCATAATCCTTCGCCGTGCGCGCCAATCGCGATGGATCGTAGGACGAGGTCACCTGTTCGACACGTGCGAGCATCTCGTCAGGATTTTCTCCCAGTTGGTCGAGGTTGTTCACGAGATCGACCAGCAAGAACTCTGCAGTGAGCTTCGACGGAAAACGCGGCTTCATCCGGAAATCGAATTCCCGATTGCCCAACCTGAATTTGCCGTGGCGCTTATGGTTATAGACGACCGTTTTGTTCTGTAGCTGGGTCGAGCCCACGCCCAAACCATTATAGGCATTGGGCGAGGCGAGCAGGAATGGATCGCCTTTGAGGAAGGTGTCGACCAAGGTTTCGTCATCGGCGGGCGCCTTGCCGAAGGCTGTCCGCCTTGGAGCCAGGTAGAGACCGCCGGAAACCTTGGTGAGCGCCCCATCCGCCAGGGATTCCTGGATGTGCCGATCCACGGCTTTTGACCATCTGGCCAAATCCGCACGCCGGTATGTCTGGCCCGGACGCAGATACTTTTGGAACTCTGACAACCTGCTCATGCGGACACACCTAACGCACGGCTGGCATGTTTGCAAGGATTTTCATTTAAAATCCATGCAAATATGGCCGGCTTTATAGGTCTAACTTATTGACGTAATATATTTTTTACGAACTCGCTCGCCGGCATTAATCGCCGAATGATGTCTCCCGCAATTGCTGGAAGCCGGGCTTTTGGTGCGTGGCAAACCTGCGTCAGCGCTGCTTATGAAGCCGCGCAGCATCAGACGTGTCGAGGCGCATTTTGAATCGGTGGCCAAACGGCGAGATCGCCAGTGCCGCTCCGTCGACTACACGCCTTATGGATGCCTGGGCGGGCTTGGGCTCGCGCGCCCAGGGAGCGCCGGCCGGGATCCCGCGAACGTCCTGGATCGGCGGGATACTCCGGATCGGCGGTCAGTTCGCCGACGATTACCTCCACCCGCGCAGGATGAGGGCTTAGGGGCCCGCGGCCGTTGTTGCGAGGATCCCGGGACGGTCGTTCCGTCTTCACGGCTGACCCGGACCGACGGGGCTCCAAGGCGGGGGATTGGCGATTCCCGCAAAACCCCGATCCTGACGAGGTTTGGCTGGAAGTCGTCGCAAGTCATCTGGGAGGTCTGCAAAAGTCATGTCCAAGACGTTATGCAAGTCTATTGCTGACTTTATGTAAGTTGTTAGCAAGTCGTCGGCAAGTCACTGTAATTATTTGATGATTTCGTCTTGACAGGAAGCACGAATATTTGCTTGCAATGAGTCGAGGCGCGCTGATGCGTGCTGAAACAAGGAGAGCGATCATGCAACGGAGACTTGGGCGCCGCCTGTTCGGCGCAGCGATGACGTGCGGCCTGATGCTGGCCGGACCGGCCTTGGCGGGAGGTTCCGGCATGCCGTGGGAAGGGCCGCTGCAGCAGGTGGTGCAGTCGATCACCGGACCGGTGGTCCAGGCCGCGGCGGTGGTGGCGGTGGTGGTCTTCGGCGCCGGCATCGCCATGAGCGAGAACGGCTCCTCGATGCGGCGCGGCCTGGGCATCATGTTCGGCCTGTCCATAGCCTTCGCCGCCTCGACCTTCTTCCTGGACTTCTTCGGCTTCGCCGGCGGCGCGGAGATCGGGTGATGGATCCGCGTCCGGACGGTTGGGAGCTGCCTGTCGCCCAGGCCCTGGCCGAGCCGGTGCTGATGGCCGGCATGCCCCGCGACTACGCCATCGCCATGGGCACGATCGCCCTGGTCCTGGGCCTGGCGCTGCGAATCTGGTGGCTGGGCCTGCTGTGGTGGGCGGTCGCCCATGCGATCGGCCTGTGGGCGGCGCGGTCCGACCCTCGTTTCTTCGACGTGCTGCGCCGGCATCTCACGATGCCCGGTCATCTGGACGGGTGAGAGGGCGATGCGGTTTCTCGACGAACATCGCAAGCGTCCCGCCGCCCTGGCGGACCATCTGCCATGGGCCGCCCTGGTCGCGCCCGGCGTGGTCCTGAACAAGGACGGGTCCTTCCTCGCCGGGTTCCGGTTTCGCGGCCCGGATCTGGAGTCCTCGACGGAGGACGAGCTGATGGCCGTGCGCGCCCGGCTGAACAACGCCCTCAAACGCCTCGGATCGGGCTGGTGCCTGCATATGGAGGCGCGTCGCCGTCCGGCGACGGCCTATCCGGAGAGTGCCTTCGACCTCGATGTCGCCTGGTTGCTGGACGCCGAGCGTCGGAGCCGGTTCGAAACGGCCGATCCGGCCTTTGAGACGGACTTCCGGCTGGCCCTGACCTGGCTTCCACCGGCCGACGAGACCCGCCGCATGGAGCGGTGGCTGTTCGACGGCCTGGCCAGGGGCGGCCATGACTGGCGGCTGTCGCTCGCGGCCTTCGGCCGGGAAGCCGACACCACCCTGGACCTGCTCTCTGACGCGCTGCCGGAGATCGCCCGGCTCGACGACGCCGACCTCCTGACCTGGCTGCATGACAGCGTCTCGCCCCGGCCGGTCGCGGTCCGGCCGCCCGAGACGCCGATGTTCCTCGACGCCTGGCTGGCCGACGCGGACCTGACAGGCGGGGTCGCGCCCCGTCTCGGCGACCGATGGCTCAAGGTCGTGTCGGTGCGCGGTCTGCCGTCCGCGACCCGCCCCGGTCTGCTCGACGCGCTGGGCGCCTTGCCGTTCGAGTACCGATGGACCGCGCGCTGGATCGGCCTCGACAAGCCCGAGGCCGAACGCGAGATCGTCAAACTGAGGAAGCGCTGGTTCGCCAAACGCAAGGGCGTCGGCGTCCTGCTGCGCGAGGCCATCACCAAGGAGGAGGTTCCGCTCCTGGACACGGACGCGGCCTCCAAGACCGAGGAGTGCGACGGCGCCCTGGCCGCCCTGGGCGCCGAGTCCTGCGCCTTCGGCTACCTGACCCTGACCGTCGCGGTGCTGGACGCGACCGAAGACGGCGCGGCGGCCAGGGCCCGGGCGATCGAGGCGGCGCTGAATGCTCAGGGACTGGTGGCCCGGATCGAGGACCTGAACGCGGTCGAAGCCTGGCTGGGGTCCCTGCCGGGCGAGCCATACGCCGATGTCCGGCGCCCTCTGGTCTCGACCCTCAATCTCGCCGACCTGCTGCCGGTGTCAGCCGTCTGGGCCGGGCCCGCCGGGGACGCCTGCCTCGATGGGCCGCCGCTGGCGACGGCCCGCACGACCGGGGCGACGCCGTTCCGGCTGGTCCTTCATGTCGGCGACGTCGGCCACGCCATGGTCGTTGGGCCGACCGGATCAGGCAAGAGCGCGCTGCTCTCCTTTCTGGCGCTGCAATGGTTCCGCTATCCGGACGCTCGGGTGGTCTTCTTCGACAGGGGTCGCTCCGCGCGGGCGGCGACCCTGGCGGCGGGCGGTCGCTGGCGGGCGATGGAGCCGGGGGCCGGGTTCTCGCTGCAGCCGCTGGCCCGCATCGACCGGGAGGACGAGCGGGCCTGGGCCTCGGAATGGATCGCCGAGACGGTGCGGCTGGCCGGCCTCGAGCCCGTCCCCCGGGTGCGCGAAGAGATCTGGGTCGCGCTCTCGGCCCTGTCGGACGCGCCGGTGGCCCAACGGACGCTGACGGTGTTCTGCGCCCTGGTCCAGGACAAGGCCGTGGCCGCCGCCCTTGAGCCGTTGACCCTGAAGGGACCGCACGGCGCGCTGCTGGACGGGGCGGGGGAGACGCTTGAGCCGACCCGGTTCGACACCTTCGAACTGGAGACCCTGATGGGAACGCCCTCGGCAGTGGCTCCGGTGCTCTCGGCGTTGTTCCACGACCTGGAACGAGGCTTCGACGGCCGGCCGACGTTGCTGGTGCTGGACGAAGCGTGGCTGTTCCTTGGCGAGACCGCCTTCGCGGCCCGCATCCGGGAGTGGTTAAAGACGCTGCGCAAGAAGCGGGTCTGCGTGGTGTTCGCCACCCAGAGCCTCGATGACGTCGCGGCCTCCTCGATCGCGGCCAGTCTGATCGAGAGCTGCCCGACCCAGGTCTTCCTGCCGAATCCTCGCGCGCTCGAGCCGGCCTCGGCCGAGCTCTACCGGGGTTTCGGTCTCAACCGGCGCCAGCTGGAGCTGATCGCCTTCGCCACGCCCAAGCGAGCCTACTACTGGCGCCAGCCGCGCGGCCGACGGCTGTTCGACCTGCGCCTGACCGGCGTGGCGCTGGCCCTGTGCGGCTCAAGCGCGCCGGAGGACCAGACCCTGATCGACACCATCCTCGAGCGATCGGGTGACGCCGACTTCGCCCGGGATTTCCTCAAAGCCAAAGGAGTGCAAAATGTGGATTCCGTCTTCGACGCCTTTGTCGCCCCGCTGGCGGCCGACCAGGCCGCTGCGGTTCGCCGCGGCCGGCCTGGTCGCGGCCAGCCTCCTGGCCGCGACGCCGGTCCCGGCCCAGCAGGTCGTGTTCGACCCACGCAATCACATCGAGAACGCGCTGCAGGCTGCCCGACAGCTGGAGAGCCTGGCCAATGAGGCGCGTAGTCTGGCGGCCTCGCCCTACAGCCATCTGACGCAGTCCAGCCAGTCGCTGAGAGACATGGCCGAACTGGCCCGGACCGCCCGGGGCGTCGCCAACTCGGTCAGCGGCCTGGAGCAGCAATTCCGGAACCTCTATCCCGACGATCTGTCCGGCTCCGATATGCTCAGTTTGCTGGAACAGGCCCAGGCCCGGACAGCCAATGCCCGGCGCACGGCCGAGGACGTGGCCCGCACGGCGGCCGAACTGGAACGCCTGGGGCGGGGGCGGGATCAACGCCTGGCCGGAGCGCTCTCCGCCAGTCAGGCGGCGACCGGCCAGACCGCAGCGGTCCAGTCGTCCAACCAGATGTTGGCGGTGCTGGCCGAGGACCTCGCGGCGTTGCGCACCATCATGTTGGCCCAGTCCCGCCTGTTGGCCGAGGCGACAGCCCGGGAGGCGGCGGACCGCGCTTCCGGAGACGCCGCCCGACAACGACGCTGGAGCGGTCAGGCCCGGTCCCCTTCGGCGCCCCGGTTCGATCCGCTGTCCCACGCGCAGGATTGAGGGAGGACGGCGATGACGGTCGGAGTGGAAACCCCCAACGAACTGATGGTCGTGTTCTCCGACACGGTCTCGGCCGGGTTCGACGCCCTTCAGGGTTCGGTCAACGGCGTGTTCGGCCTGCTGATCGCCCTCGTCGTCGCCCTGACCGGCATCCAGTGGGCCCTGTCGCCGAACCGGGAGGTGCTGGCCTCCGGGTTCGGCAAGGTGCTGCTGATCGGCGCCTTCGCCTGGCTGATCAACGACTGGCAACGACTGTCCGAGACGATCTACGCCGGCTTCCTGGAACTTGGATTGACCGCGGGCGGCGGGTCGCTGAGCCGCGAGGAGTTTCTCAATCCGGGCGCGATCCTGGCCCAGGGCTGGGAGATCGTGAAGGCGCTGGGCGAGACCCCGGCGCCGGTGGACAACCCGCTCGACATCGTCAGCAACATGGCCGACGCCCTGATCCTTGGGCTGGCCATGATCGGCATCATGCTGGCCTTCGCCGTACTGGCCCTGCAGATCATCGTCTCCCTGCTGGAGTTCAAGATCGTCACACTGGGCGGCTTCGTGCTGCTGCCGTTCGGAATTTGGAACAAGTCCGCCTTCCTCGCCGAACGGCCGCTGGGTTACGTGGTCTCCTCGGGGCTCAAGGTCCTGGCCCTGGCCATCGTGGTCTCGGGCGCCCAGACGATCTTCGACCAGCTGCAACCCTCGGCCAACCCCGACATCTACGAAGCCCTGACCATCCTGGTCGCGGCCATCCTGCTGGCCATGCTGGCGCTGTTCATCCCGAACCTGGCCTCGGCCCTGGTCACGGGCGGCCCAGCCCTGGGCGCCGGCGCGGCGCTCACCGGAGCGCTCGCCGTCGGCGGGGCGGGGGCCCTGGCCGGGGCGGGCGTCGCCGGCGCCGGCGCGGTGGCCGGGGGAGCCGCGGCGCGGCTGGCCGGACCCGCTCGTGCGGCCGCGGGGGCCGGGTCGGGACGTGCGACCGCGCCGCCGAATGCCCCGGGCCCCGGATCCGCGCCGAAGCCGTCCAACGACAACCCGCCGCCGGGCGGACCCCGCCGCCCTTCAGGCGGAGCCATGACCGCACGGCCTCCCTCCGGAGCAGGCGGCGTCAATGAACCCGCTCCGGCCTGGCGGCCCCAGGCCACGTCCGGCGCCGAAGCGGCGGACGGAACGGCCACCGAGTCAACCTCCCCGTCGGGCCATGAGGGCGTCCTCCCGGGCTCGCCGGGCCGATCGCCGGGCAAGATCGCCGCCGAGGCCCAGGGCGCCCGGACGGACTTCCATCGCGCCGCGTCGCGAACCGGGGCCGGGACGAAAGCGCCCGCCCGCTCCGCCGCCCTGCAGGCCTTCTTCGTCGCCAACGCCGGTCGGGGCCTGCTGCCCTCCGGCGAGAACAGCGGCGTCCTGTCGCCCAACCTGAAGACCGAGGAGTCCTGAAATGCACCCCTTCTTCCGGCCCAGACGGGCTATGGCTTCTGCACCGGACTCCACGCCCTACCAGCGGGCCGGCCAGGTCTGGGACGACCGCATGGGGCTGTCCCTGGCCCATGCGCGCAACTGGCGCCGCATCGCCCTGGCCAATCTGGCGCTGGCCGGCTTCCTCGGCGCGGGTTGGTGGGTCCAGGCGGACCGGGCCGTGGTCAAACCCTTCGTGGTCGAGGTCTCGGACTGGGGCGAGACCCAGCGCATCACCGCCATCGGCGGACGCTATGAGCCCAATGAGGCCCAGATCGGTCATGCGCTCGCGGGCTGGGTCCGGGACGTGCGCTCCAAGTCGATCGACCCCATCGTCATCCGCCAGAACTGGCTCCGCGCCTATGACCTGATGACGCCGAAGGCGGCGGCCTTCCTGAACGCCTGGGCCCAGACCCACGACCCGTTCGCCGAGGTCGGGCGCGAGGCGGTCAATGTCGAGATCCTCAATGTCGTCAGAAGGACAGAGCGAACTTTTGATCTTCAGTGGCGAGAGACCCGCTTCGTCAACGGCCAGTCAGCCGGGACCGAACGCTGGCGAGCCCTGATCACCACCACGATCCAGCCGCCCCGCACGGAGGCCGAGCTGATGAAGAACCCCCTTGGACTGAAAATCGAGGACGTATCATGGACCCCCGACGCCTCCTGACTCTGACCGCCATGGGCCTGTCGCTGTCCGCCTGCGCGCTCTTGCGCGATGGCCCGGTCCCCCCGGTCCCCTCAATGGCCATGACCGTTCCGGACGCCGCGGATAGCGCAGCGTCGACGGCGTTCGTCGATTCTGAACCCGCCCTGATAGTCGGTGGGGTCTCCCAGGGTGGCTCGGGGTCGGAACGGCCCTACGAAGCCGGGCCAGCGCCCTTGGCGCCGGACCTGTCGCCGGACGCGCCGGACGCGACCTCCGTCGCCACCGGCCGCCGCGCCATCGCGGCGGCCAACGCGGCGGCTCGGGCGCCGTCCCGGGAGGACGGGTTCGTCGGCGGCGTCCAGGTGTTCGCCTGGTCGCCTGGTCGGGTGTTCGAGGTCTGGACCGCTCCCTTGCGCGTAACCACCCTGACCCTGGCTCCGGGCGAGACCCTGGTGACGAAGGCGGCGGGCGACACCGTGCGCTGGCAGATCGGCGAGGCGGTTTCCGGCACGGGCGCGGGCCGGAGGACCCATGTGCTGCTCAAGCCCCTCGAACGGGGTCTTGAGACCAACCTTGTGCTGACGACGAACCGCCGGGTCTATCTCATTGATCTGAAGAGCGGTGCGGCCGACGCTTTCAACGCCGCCGTCACCTGGGATGCGGACGCCCTCGTGGCCGGGCATGTTCCGGGCGACGTCGTGGAGTCCGCCACGGTCCCGGTCACGGAACCTGTGGCGATGCCGCAGGGGAATCTCGACGCCCGCTACCGGATCGATCCTCGGGGCCGCCGTCCACGCTGGACCCCGACCTCGGTGTTCAACGACGGTCTGCGCACCTTCATCACCTTTGATCCCGATCTGCAGGTGGACGAGGCGCCGGTTCTTTTCGTCATCGCGCCCGACGGCGAGGCGCAGATGGTCAACTACCGGCAAGTCGGCGGTTTGTACGTCGTCGACCGCGTGTTCGACCGGGCGGAACTCCGGCTCGGCGACCGGCGTCCGCAGGTCGTCCGCATCCATCGTCTGGCCGGAGCACGCTGATGACCGATCTCGACCCCCGTTCCACGACCGGATCCCCGCCGCCGGCGAAGGAGCCGGCGCCGGGCCTCAGCACCCGGGCGCCGCGTCCCCATGCCGTGCGGCTGCGGAAATCCGTGGTGCAGGCCATCGTCATCGGCGGCGTGGTGCTGGTCTCGGGATCCCTCGCCTGGGCCTTCGTGGTGCAGCCGGACCTGCGCGCTAGCGCCCGCGCCCGGCAGGCCGAGGCGCGCGACGATCAGGCGCGCGGCGTGGTCCGGCCGTCCGAGGCGGTCACCGACCAGCCGGCGAGCTACGACCGCCTTCCGGAGCCGCGCATAGGGGAGAGCGATCCGGAGACGGCGTCGGCGGACATGCGGGCGGCTCCGCCGACGGCGACCTCCGGCGCCTATGCACCCGCCTACCGCCCGGCGTCAGCGCCGCGGGCCGTCGGACCCAGCCCTCGCGAACAGGCGGCGCGGTCCGGGCTGTTCTTCGAGGACGCCAGGCGTCGAGCGCCGAGTCCCGAGGCGTCGGCGTCCGCTTCGGCCGGGGATCGGTCGTCCGCCGTCAACCCGGATTACGGCGCGATCTACAACGGACATACGCTGGTCGGGCCGCTCTCGCCGTTCGAGCTGAAGGCCGGCGCGATCGTGCCGGCGGCGCTTCTGACGGCCGTGGACACGTCGCGCGCGGGGCCGGTCATCGCGACGGTCACTCAGAATGTCTATGACTCCGTGAGCGGCCGCCACCTGCTGTTGCCGCAGGGCACGCGGCTGATCGGCACGTCCGAGGGCGAGAGCGCCTACGGGGATCGCCGGGCCTTCCTGACCTGGGAACGGCTGATCCTGCCCAATGGCAAGAGTCTCGTGCTGACCGGCGAGCCAGGGGTCGACGCCCAGGGGGCGGTGGGCGTTCGGGGTCAGGTCGATCGGAGACTGTGGCCGCTCCTCGTCGGGACGCTGTTCGCGGGCGCCATCACCACCCTGGGCCAGATCGCCCGGGACGACGGCGGCGGCGGCTCGGGCGGGCTGCTGGGCGACGCCGGCGATGCGGCGGCGATCGAAGGCTCCCAGGTCGGGGGGCGGCTGGTGGATCGCGAACTGGAGGTCCGGCCCTCGATCCGGCTGAGGGCGGGGGCGCCCGTCCGGGTCATGATCACGCGCGACCTGATCCTGGAGCCGTACCGCCCATGACCCCGTCAATGAAATCGAGCGGAATCTGGGGGGTGATGGCCGCCCTTGGGCTTCTGGCGAGCGCCGCCGCGGTCGCCGACCGGACCCCGGCCCTGGCTCTGGTCAATGAGAGCCCGAGTCTGCCACGAGGCGTCTATCTGAAGCGGGCGGGCGCCGAACCGGGCCGGGGCGCCGTCGTGGCCATTCCCCAGCCACCGGCGGCGCGCCCCTATCTGGCGGCGCTCCGGATGCCGCCGGACGTGCTCCTGATCAAGCGTGTCGCCGCCGCGGGGGGCGACAGGGTCTGCCGGCAGGAGGATCGGCTGGTCACGCCCCGGCGAACCGTCGTGGTCCAGGAGCGGGATCGGCGCGGGGTCGATCTGCCGGGGTGGCGGGGGTGTCGGCGATTGGGGCCACAGGAGCTGTTCCTGCTCGGCGATACGCCGTCGAGTTTCGACAGCCGCTATTTCGGGCCGGTCCATCTCAGCCAGGTGACCGGCGTCTATCGGGAGGCGCTGACATGGTGAAACTGGTCTGGATGGCGGCCGCCGCTCTGGCGGTGGCGACCCCCGTATCCGCCCAGCAGGCGGACTGGAGCCGGGCGGGCGGGAGTCTTTTCGGGACGCCCGTCGAGCCGGCGGCGGCGGACGCCATGGACGGTGGGGAGATCCCGCGCCTGGAGAGCCTGAATCAGCCGTTTCAGGCGGCGATCGACGCCGCCGCCCTGGCCCACGGGATAGATCCGAAGCTTCTCCACGCGCTGGTCGTGACGGAAAGCGCCTATCGAGCCGACGCGCGATCCCCGGCCGGCGCGGGCGGTCTGACCCAGCTTATGCCGGGCACGGCGGTGGAGCTGGGGGTCGCCGACCGTTTCGACCCCGTCGAGAACCTGAGGGGAGGGGCCGACTATCTGGCGAGACAGATCCGCCGGTTCGGAGACCTGAGGCTGGCTCTGGCGGCTTACAATGCGGGGCCGGCGCGTGTCGCCCGGTTGGGGCGAATCCCCGATATCGCCGAGACCCAGGCCTATGTGGCCACCGTGGTCGATTGCTACCTGGCGCTGACGGCGGGCCAGGGCGTGACCAATTCCCGCCAGTGTCGTCCACGCAGGGCGGGGCGATGATCGAACCGATGGAGACCGGGCTCGACGCCCCGTCGGCGGGCGAAGAGGATCTGCTGACGCGGGCCGAGGCTTCCGCGTTTCTGGCTCCGTTCGGCATCCGGATGAAGCCCGCCACCCTGGCGCGGCTGTGGTCGGCCGGCGGGGACGGGCCGCCCTGCCGCCATATCCGGGCCAAGCCCTACTATCCGCGGGGCCTGCTGCGGGCGTGGGCGATGTCGCAGATGTCCGAAATCCGCACCGCCGCGCCGCCGGCAGCGAGAAGCCGGCGTCATGGCTGAGCGCCCGATCAGAGCTGTCGCGCCGCCTGTGCCGACGGTCGCCGGTCTGCTGGCGGACCCGTCCGCCAGCTTCGCGGTCAAGGAGGTGGCGAAGCGGTGGGCGGCGCGCGATTGCATCGACGCCGCGATCGACGCCCGCGTGCTTTGCGAGGTCTTCGAAGCCGCGGCGGATCGCATGATCGGAGGTGCGTCATGACCTTCGAACCGGAGGGCGAACCTGTGGAGACGGGCGGGCCGCAGGACCGGCTGCTTCCCTGGGACCGGGTCCGGGACGTCACCGGTCTCAGTCGGTCGACGGCGTGGCGGTTGCAGCAGGTTGGTGATTTTCCGGAACCGGTGCGCATCTCGCCCAACCGGGTCGGCTGGTGGGAGAGTGAACTCACGGCCTGGAAGGCGACCCGGACGGTCCGCGGGCTTCCGCACCCCAGGCCGTTGGCCCGGCCGCGGGAGCCGAAGCTGATCCAGACCGCGCGATCGCCGCGCCCCCAGACGGCTCGGCAGACGCCGGTCCCGGAGGCTACGGCCGTACAGGAGCCGTCGAACGCCGCTGCACCGGCGACCCGGCCCCGACGGCGGAAACGGCAAACGTCGGCGGATCAGATCGATTTCGGGTTCTAGGCGCGTTCAGCGCGATGTTGCGGGTTTTACGAACCCCAGTGATAGACGGTCCCACCGCATCCTTTCGCAATCGTCGCAGTTGTCATGCGTGACAGTCTCCACTGCGCCCGGACGATCACTGATGCGACACATTACCCACGGCGGCGCGCATGTCGCGGCGTTGCATGACGAGAAGACTGGCAGCTGGCAATATGTGGTCAGCGATCCGGACACGGGCGCAGCGGCCATCATCGACCCGGTGTGGGATTTCGACGAAAAGGCCGCCGCCACCTCCACCCGCAATGCCGACGTGCTTCTGGAGTATGTCCGCGAGGCCGGTCTGAAGGTGGAGTGGATCCTCGACACCCATCCGCACGCCGACCATTTCTCCGCCTCTCCCTATCTTAACGGGAAGCTCGGCGCGCCGACGGCCATCGGCGAAAACGTTCGAGGGGTGCAGGCCTTGTGGAAGGACATTTACCGGCTCCCCGACAGCTTCCCGACCGACGGACGTCAGTGGGACCGGTTGTTCGCAGAAGGCGACACCTTCTCGGTCGGAGGACTGGAAGGTCGCGTGATGTTCTCGCCGGGTCACACCCTGGCCTCTATCACCTATGTCATTGGCGGCTGCGCCTTCGTGCACGACACCCTGATGATGGCGGACGCCGGCACCTCCCGCGCCGACTTCCCGGGCGGCGATCCCCAAGCCCTCTACAGGAGCATCCGGGACATCCTCGCCCTGCCCGATGACACCGGAGTCTTCGTCGGCCACGACTATGGCCCGGACGACCGCGAGCCCGCGTGTTTCAGCACCGTGGCCGAGCAGCGCCGGGACAACATCCACGTCGGCGGCGGACGCTCCGATGCCGAATTCGTCGCGCTCCGCAATGCGCGTGACGCGACGCTGCCGCTGCCCAATCTGATGCTCTACGCCCTGCAGGTGAATATCCGTGGCGGCGTTCTGCCGAGCGAGGACGCCGACGGTCGCGTCTTCTTTCGCATCCCTGCCAACTACTTCCCGGCCAGCGCAGCCTGAGCGATGCCTCAAGCTCGTGGCGCGAAACGCGCCCTGTTACCGACGTCGGTCCTTCGGGTTCAGGTCTCAGCCGCTCGGCGACCGCGCGAGCGTCGCGGCAGAAAAATTTATGGCGCAGGCCCATGATCGCCCGCGCGCGCTCGTCTGCGAACGACTAACAGGTGGAGCGACTCCCAGCGGGTCGCCACCCGGCCTGACTGGCGCAGTTCGGCCAACCGTTGGGGGAGGCGGGGCTGGCGAATGCCGAGGATCTGCTCGAGCTGGGCGACACAGCGTTCACCTCGGCGAGCTGGCACAGGAAGGGCGCGCTAATCTCGGTTCGCGACTCTCATCTTGGCCGTGGCCGGCTAGAAGCCGCTCCCACGTAAAGGGAATGTATCGGACTTTTTCTCACGATAAGGGATTTGTGCGGACATTCGCCTTTGGTCTGGCGTCTTAAGAGAAATCACGTTAAGTGACTCAGGCGGACATTGTTGCGATTTAAGGGATTGTGACGGACATTTCTCCGCTTTGCGCGATCTTGGGAGACGGCCGTGGCTGACATCCTCTTCACCCCCTCGGGTAGCGAGGCGACCGACAGGAAAATCCGCCGCGATCATGAAAGCGGCAAGCTGGTCCGTATCGCCACCGGCGTCTATGTCGAGCCCGGCGCCGAGCCCCTTGACGCCGTCGTTCGACGAAAATGGTCGCCCATCCTCGGCAGGCTCGTTCCGGACGGGGTCGCCACCGACAGAACCGGGATGGAAAGCCAGCCCTGGAGAGACCGCTCCAGCGGCACCCCGAAGGGCGCCGGCCTCGTCTTCGTGAGCGCGCCGCGGACCCGGGACGTGATCACGCTCCCGGGTCTTGAGATCCACATTCGACAGGGCGTCGGACCCGTCGAGGGCGACATTCCCTATCTGGGGACCTGGCTGGCCGGGCCGGTCCGAAAGCTGCTCGACAATCTCAGCCCGTCGCGGGCCCGAAACGGACCGGCCCGCACCGTGGGCAAGGCGGGGGTCGAAGTCGCTCTTGAAAGCCTGTGCTCGACCCACGGCGAAGAGGGTCTGAACCATATCCGGGACCAGGCCCGGATTCTGGCGCCCGTCCTTCAGCGGGAAAAAGAGTTCGAGGTCCTGAACGGTTTGATCGGCGCGCTGCTCCGGACCCGGCAGGACAAGCTCAGCACGGTCCAGGGCCGGGCCCGCGCCGCGGGCGCGCCTCTGGACCCGGCCTGCGTCGGTCGTCTCGTGACCCTGGCGGACCATCTTCAGGCCCGCGCTCCGCTGTCGATCCCCGATCGCGACGCGACCCCGGGCCGCAAGACGAGCGGCGCGTTCATTGAGGCCTATTTCTCCAACTTCATCGAAGGCACCGAATTCGCCGTCAGCGAAGCCGTCGAGATCGTGTTCGAAGGCAAGATGCCCGATGCCCGGCCGGAAGACGGGCACGACGTCCTGGGCGCCTACCTTCAGCTCGTCGATCTGGGGCTGCGGGCGGCCGGGGCCCGGGGGGCGGACGCGTTTATCGCCGAGATCCAGGAGCGTCACCGGGTCCTGATGGACGCGCGGCCGTCGGTCCGGCCGGGCCAGTTCAAGACCCGGACCAACAAGGCCGGGGACACCACCTTCGTCGCTCCGGACCGGGTCGAGGGAACCCTGCGGGAGGGCGTCTCGATATTCGAGAGCCTGAAGGATCCATTCTCCCGCGCGGTGTTCGTCCATTTCCTGCTGTCGGACGTCCATCCCTTCAATGACGGGAACGGCCGCCTGAGCCGCATCATGATGACCAAGGAGCTCATGGCCGGCGGCCTGTCCCGGATCGTGATCCCGACGGTGTTCAGGGAAGACTACCTCGACGCCCTGCGCGCCCTGTCGCGGCGGAACGACCCCTCCATCCTGGTGCGGTCGCTCGAATTCTGCCAGCGCGTGAGCGCCGCCTGCTCGGAGGAGACGGCGGGCGCCGCCATCACGACGTGGGCGCGCGCCTATGCCTTCTGCGAGAGTCCGCGTCACGCCCGGCTGACGATGCCAAACCCGGCCCTCAGGATCGAGACGCTCCATGGCACACCGGCTCCAGTCGACTACTGGCAGGCCCTCCGGCATGACCAGCGCGCCCCGATGCCGATCTGATCAGTGAACCGCATCGCGCAAGGTTCTGGTCTCGGACTGCACCGGAGACCCGCGCGTGGACGCAGGCCGAGACGCTGGCGACGGCGGTCGGGCTGGACATGACGAGGCCTCTGGGCGAGCCCCGCAGCCACCTCTCGTGCGTGCCAAGTCATGGGTGCTGGAGGTGGGGACTGTAGGTCGTGGACGCCCGCCGCGCCAATCTGGGGCGTCGGTCAACGACCCGACGCTCGTCATGGCCAACTGACTAGGCCGGAAGCAGATCGAAGGCCAAGGTCAGGCGTTTTTCGTCTGCAGTGAACGGAACCGTGCCGTGCCAGATGTAGGAGGGAAACAGAACCAGAGTGCCGGGCAGGGGCTTGACGTAACGATCCGCGTCAAGCGTGGGACGCGTGCGGAAAGGCGGCTGTCCAAATCTGAGCCATCCTTGGCGGTCGGGCTGACGCACCGTGCTCGGCACATCGACGTAGAAGGCCGAGGACAACCAGCCTTCCGTATGCACATGGTCGATATGGCTGCCGCCGCGCCCGAGGAGCACCGACCAGGCGCCGGCGATGACGTACTTGCCGGTATTGCGCGCCTGGAGCGGCGCGAGGGATTCACCCAATGCGCTCAGGTAGTGCCGGATCGGCGCATCAACAGCAGCGAAGAAGGCGCGGACTGCGGGGTGCGGCGCCGCCTCAAGATGCTGCGTGGTCTGGCTGCCGCCGCGAAGCGATTGTTCGAACGGGTGAGCCCTGAGGGAGCCGTGGAGATCGACAAGGGCCTCCTGCAAATCTGCAAGGTAGGATGGGAGGTCCGGCCAGCCTGGTGGAACCCCGATCCGGTAAGACCGCACCATCTCATCGAAGTTCCAGACCGTGCGCCAACGCGGATCTTCGAGCAGCCGCCACGCCGTCGCCTGAAGAGCCCACGCCATCTGGTTGTGAGGAGCCCGTGCGAGCATCGAGGCCGCGACCTCGCTGGCCTCGGCGGCCTTGCCGAGTCCGAGTCGCGCCGTGCACACCGCAGCCAGAACGGTCAGATCAGAAGAGACGCTCGCAGCTGCGTCGGCGTGAATGCCCGCTTCCTCCGGCACGTCCCGCATCATCGCCATGTGCGACGCCGCCACGCGCAAAGCCACGTCCGCCGGCGCCGCGCGTAGAGCGGTGGCGAGAACGCCGGCGGCGCTGAACACGTCGCCGGTCGCCTCCAGAAGCCTTGCCTTGACCAGGTGAAGCTGGGCGGAGCCAGGCGTCTCGGCCAAGGCTGCATCGAGTTGCGCGCCCGCCGCCGTGCTGTCGCCGCTCCGCATCCAGATGAGCTGCGCGAGATCGCAGTGCGCGTCGGCGTATTCGGGACGTTGCTGCAGTGCTTTGCGAAACGCCCGCTCGGCTTCCTCCAGTGCTCCCAGCCCGAGCAGGGCGCGCCCATGCACCAGATGGGTCTCGGGGGCCTGAAGTCCCATGGCCAGGGCGTGTTCGGCGACCTCCCGAGCTTGTTCGAACCTGCGCAGGTCCCCGAGCAGGGCGGCGACATTGTGCTGCGCGACGCCGCTGTCTGGCGCGGCCAGCGCCGCCCGCTTGTAAAAGCGCAGGGCCTGTTCGCGATAGCCCTTGGCCTTAAGCGCGGCGGCGTGGGCTGAGAGCACTGCGGCGGGGGCGTCGCTTTCGGTCGCGAAAGGCGCTGTGACGGCAAGCGCATCGTCCACACGACCCAGCGCCAACAGGGCGCGGGCCCGGCGAGCAACCTCCACCGTCACTGCGGCAATCCCGACCACGACTGGTTCAGCGACGGGTGGGCGTACCGGCGCTGGCGACGATTGCGCGGGCGTCTTCCGGGTTGCGGCCCAACGGTCCTTGGACACGCCTGGAGCGAGACGATGAAGCCTCGCTCCAGGGACGCATCGCCAATACGCTCGGCGTCGCGCGAGCAACTTGAACCAAGGCTTTGGCGCCGGAGCGTCGTCGTCGCCGCACGCTCGCCCATCTAGACGCGCAACGTCACCGGGCGCTGCCGTCGCGACCCGCTGCCGCCTCGAACGTCAACGACGCATTGTTGGTGATGAAGCGTCCGCCGGTTTCCGTCGGTCGATCCAGGGTCGCAGCGACAAGCATCACCGGTCCGGTCAGCCCCTCGGGAAGGCGGATCCGGCCCTCCTGATCGGTGAGAACCTCGCGCCGCTCCCCCTGTCCGAAACTCACGGTGACCGGGTGCGCTGTCAGCGGGCGGCCGTTTCTGACGAGCTGGAATCTCACGGGAGAGCTTTCCCCGGCGTCGAATTCGGGGAGCAACTCGACCTCGAGTCCCGCGGGACCCGTCGCGGCGGGGCTACAGGTCTGGAAGCAGACGAGCGTCTTGGCCAGCCGGCGAGACCGCACATGTAGTGTTGCGCCCGCGGGCAGAAGTCCACGGACCGCCGACACCTCCTCGGCCTTGAAGGGATGCTCGTCCAGGTAAGTGTCGACCTGATCGGGCCGCCAGTTCGACTCGCCCCAGATCGTCTCTACCGCGACGACAGCCATGCCCGTGCTTTCGCTCGAGACCGCAAGACGAAGCGATTGGGCTGTCTGGGCTTCGACCGTGACGGCCGCCGGACGGCCATCGATCATCGCCCGAACCTCGGCGAGGCGGGTGCGAGGCGAACCCACGTTAAGCGCCGGAAAGTCGGACGAGGATGTCGCATGGACGATGAGCGGATGCCCGCTCGGTCCGACAAAGCTCGCCGGGATCAGGAAGAAATCATGGGCGGCGGCGGCTCCTGCGAACAGCCCCAACCCCGTCGCCATCAGCAGCGCTATACGTTTTCTCATGTTGCTCGATCCTTCACTCGATCAGGTGTTCCACTGGCGTAAGCCAAGCGGTGTTGTGGATTCCGTTCGCGACCCTCGAGCCTGCAAGAGGCTCGCGGCGGCGCTTCAGCATGTGGCCCTCCTGACATGCTCAGAAGCGAGCGGTCAGGCCGACGTAATAGCGACGACCGATCAGGTCGTAGGTCGACGGGTCGGTGTTGGCGGCGATCGCCGGTGAATAGACCGGCGGCTGTTCGTCCGTGAGATTGTTCACGCCGGCCCGGAGCGACACTGTCTCGTTCACCTTGAAAGAGGCGTTCAGGTCGATGTAGTGGACGGCGTCGATGACTTGGCTGCGGTTGTTGAAATTCTCGACCGAACCCTGGTAGCGCCACCGGACGCCAACGTTCCAGGGGTCCTGGATCCAGTTCAGGGTCGACAGGAACTTCCACTCCGGCAGCGTCAGGCCGAAACTGTTCGAGACCGTGCCCCTCCGATCCGTGAACGGGCCGCCAGGGATGTCCTGACGCTGCCATTCCTGAAGCTTCGTGGCGGTCATGTTGAACGCCAAGGCGCCCCAATCCGGCGCGCCGATGTCGCCGAGATCGAGATTCCAGTCGATCTGGAAGTCGATCCCCTGGGTCTGCAGCGTCCCGAGGTTGGCGTTGGTTTCGAAGGTGCTCGTGATCTGCCCCGAGTTCGGGTCGCGGCTGAACAATCGGCAGAAGACGTTGTTCGGGTCATAGGTCGGGTTCGAGGTGCCGTTCTGATTGTAGCAACGACGCAGTTGCTCGGTCGTCGAAACGGTGCCGACGACCTGTTCGATCGCGATGTCATAGTAGTCGATCGATGCAGAGAGCCGGCTAAGCCACGGGCTGGCGAATTGCGACTGCCAGGTGACGCCCACGGTGAAGGATTCAGCGGTTTCCTCCTCGAGCAGAGGGTTGCCGCCGGTGACCCCGGAGACCTGCGAGTTGGAGAATGTGTACGAGTCGATGACCTGACCCGGGACGTTCTGCGCCAGGCAGAGAGCCCGCACAGCGTTGGCGTCGGGCGCGCCCGGCGCACGGTACGCCCCGCGGATGTCGCAGGGGTCGCCCGAGAACTGGCGCACACCGGTCGAGGAGACCGGCACTCCGATCGACGGGAAGCTCAGATTCTGCGCTGCGAACAGTTCCCCGATAGAAGGCGCGCGGACCGCTCGCTGAACGCCGCCGCGGAACCGCAGCCCGGTCACCACCTCCCAGCTGAGATCCGCCTTGTAGGAACTCACGCGCCCGATGGTCTCGTACTCCGAGGCGCGGTAGCCGAGGTTGGTCTCGAGGTTTCGCACGAAGGGCAAATCGCTCAGGAGCGGAATCAGGATCTCGCCGTAGAGTTCTGAAACCTGATCCGACCCCGCAAGCGGCTGGCCGGAGTTCCCGGCCAGCTCGGGCCCGACGACTCCATTCAGAGTGAAGGTGCTCAGCAGCAGGTTGTCGGGAACAAAGTTGTAGTTCTGCTCCCGGTAGGCCGCGCCGACGGCGGCGCGGACCTCGCCGGCGGGCAGGGTGAAGAGCCCGCCCTGCAGGTTGAGCTCCGCGACCCTCTGATCATTCGTCGTCGTGTTCTTCGCCACACGACCGACGTAGGCGATGCACGCGCTGCTCAGCGGGTTCGCTCCGAACGGGTTGAAGCCGCCAGCGCAGATCGACGCGCCGCCGTCCGGGGCGTCCAGAAGACGCTGCAGTGCGGACCGCGAGAGGTAGCCGGTGTAGACGGTGCCGTTGTCCACCCGCCCGTAGGAGACGTAGGCGTCGTACGTCCAGTCGCGGACGCCGGCCAGATCACCGCGCAAGCCTGTGGTGATCTGGTAGACGTTGTAGTTCTCGGTCTGGCGTCGCGGGCCGAGCTCGTTGAAGCGTTTGTCGAGGCGGAAGTTTCCGGCCGGGTTCGGGCGGGAGTTCAGGACTCCACGCAACTCAGCCGGAATGAACGGGTTCGTCGACGGGATACGGAATCCGGTGGTGGGACCCGTGGCGGGGTTCGGTGCAAGCTGGTTGCCGCTCTCGTACTGAGAGAACATGAAGTCGGCATAGAGCTCTGCCGCTGCGGTGATCTCATAGTCCGCGGCAGCGTACACATTGTAACGCGTCTGCGGTATGATCATATAGTTGCGGTCACCGGTGGCGTAGGTGAAATCGGTCTGCTGCAGCGGACCCGGCGTCCGGAACCCTTCATAGTCGATGCCGCCCGGACTGATGTAGTCGCGCGCGCGCTGATAGGTGAACAACGTCCCGTTGTTGTTGAAGCCGAAGGTGTCGCCACGCGCAGCGCCAGGAACGGCGGCGTTGACCGCCGCCGCCGTGGGAAGGTTGGTGGCGTCGAACACCGTCGAGCCCAGGGGAGAGGTCCCCGCGAAACCCCCGATCACCGAGAACGAGCGGTCGGCGTTGAGGACCGAGGCGCGGTTCGAATAGGTCGCCGACACCACGGCGCTCCCACGGCCCTCGGCGATGTCACCGCCGATCGTCAGGCTGACCGCTTCCGCTCCCGCGTCGCCGCGGGCCGAGGCGCCATACTGCAGGTCTAGCTGGACGCCTTCGAAGTTCTGGTTCAGCAGGAAGTTGAGGACACCGCCGACGGCATCCGATCCATAGGTGGACGAGGCGCCGCCGGTGATCGTCTCGATGCTGGAGATCAGTGGCGTCGGCAGCAGGTTCAGGTCGACGACGGAAGAGGCGTTCGACGGCACGATGCGGCGGCCGTTCAGGAGCACCAGCGTCCGGGTCGCGCCCAGCCCCCGCAGTTGGACGTTTGCTTGCCCCGCCAGGTTCGGGCTGTTCGAAGCCGCGTTGCCCAGGGCGGTGAACTGCGGCAGGTCGTTGATGAGGCTCTCGATGTTGACCGATCCCGTCGCCCGGAAGTCCTCCTGGGTCACGGTGACGATCGGGCTGTTGGCGCTGTAGTCCTGGCGCGCGATGCGGGAGCCGGTGACCACGACAGTGTCTATTTCGACGGCTTCCGGGGATTGGGTTGCGGTCGGTTCCTGATTTTGCGCCGCGGCGGGCAATGCCGTCAACGCGGTGGCGGCGATCGCCAAGCCCGACAGGACTGAAGACGTGAAGAGTCGGCTACGAAAAGAGACGTCGGCCAAAGGCTTTTCCTCGTTAGATTTCCGGCCGAATTGTGGCCCCCTATCAAGGTCTACGCAGCGCGGCGGGACTTCCCCTTGCTCCTCCCCCAGATCTTTTTTCAGGCCCTGGGCAATGCCCTACGTGACCATTCGGTCGCTCCCCGTGTGAAGCCGTCCGGATGCAACCCGGGCATGGTTCGTTCGCGTCACAGCGACAGCCTCGCGCCCGCGACAACCCAGCGGTTTCCTCAAGGCTAGCGGGGTTGCCTGCGGTCGGGCCGAGGCCGCCGAGAGCGAGGATGCGGTGAAAGACCGACCAGAGCGTGCTCCGGCGCCGCGACAATCGCGTGTTATCCGCCAGCATATCCGTGGACGCAGAAATTGCGGAAAACGAGTTCGATGAAGTCCCTGAGGCGTCACCATTCGGAACATCGTCATGGCCCCCGAGTTGCCCCTCGATCACCCGAAGGAGCGATCCAATGCAAATCCAACCCATGATCAGCACCCATCCCGACGCGCGCGGCAGCGTCAACGAGAGCCTCGTGCGCGCGATCGACGCGGCTTACGCTTCAGTCTACCGGCGGAGCCGCTCGCTTGACTGCCTCGCCCTCGTTAGACTCTCCGGCGTCCCAAGTTATGATCGCCGTGTGTGGACGCCCCGTTCGATGCAAGAAGTTTTTTCGAGATTATGACGCGGTCGGATCAGGTGCTTCCGTGTGTCCGGCCTGTTGAATGCGGCCTTTCACACGCCGCTGGCCTGTATGGAGATCGCGGATCAGGTCCAGACCGCTTTGGCGCGCTCGAGGCGCTCGGACATTTCACTGGTTTTCCCGACCCCGTCTTCTGACCGTTGCGCCATACCTCTCGTCTGACCTTCCCGCCTCTCCGACGCCTCAGACCCTGACGGTTAGACCGCCACGGCCGGAGCTCTGTAGGTTCCTCCGTGCGCCATCAGCGCCCAGACGATCCTCGCCATCTTGTTGGCCAGGGCCACGGTGACCAGCATGCGCGGCTTACGAGCCAGCATGCCCGTGAGCCACGGACTGGCTCGGGAGCCATCGCGTGCCGCAGCTTTTGCAGCGGAACTGGCCCCCAGGATCAGCAGCCTTCGCAGACTGCGCTCACCCATCTTGGTGGTTCGCCCCAGTCGTTCCTTGCCGCCGCTGGAATGCTGTCGAGGCGTAAGCCCCACCCAGGCCGCAAAGTCGCGTCCGCGCCTGAAGGTGCAGGCCGCCGGCGCCAGCGCCACCAGCGCTGTCGCCACCACAGGCCCGATGCCGGGCACCGTCATCAGCCGCCTGGCGACGGGATCGCGCTTGGCTCGCGCGGCTATCTCGGCATCCAGTTGTGCGACCTTGTCCTGAAGCGCCCGAAGGCTCTCGACGATGATGGTCAGCACCGGTCGCGCCTCGGCGGGTAGATCAGTGCTGGGATCTTCCACCACCTGAATCAGCTTGGCGGTATGCCCGGCGCCTTGTCTCACAACGAAGCCGAACTCGGCCAGATGGCCCCGCAGCGCATTGATCAGCTGTGTTCGCTGTCGCACCAGCAGGTCACGGGTTCGGAACACAACAGCCGAGCCCTGGGCATCGGCGCTCTTGGGCGCAACGAACCGCATTGTCGGGCGCTGCCCCGCCTCGCAGATGGCTTCCGCATCCGCCATATCGTTCTTCTGCCGCTTCACGAACGGCTTCACATAGGCTGGCGGGATCAGGCGGATCTCATGACCCAGAGCGCCGATCTCGCGGGCCCAGTAGTGAGCGCTGGCGCAGGCCTCCATCGCCACCAGGCAGCGCGGCTGGCTCGAGAAGAACGCCAGCAGCTGGTCCCGTCGCAGCTTCTTGCGGAAAACGACGCCGCCGGCTCCATCAGCCCCATGCGCTTGAAAGACCGACTTGGCCAAGTCGAGCCCGATTGTGATAACTTCTCCCACGGACGCCTCCTTTGCAGTGGTGTTCAACACCTCCACTTTGGCACATCGATGCCGTCGGGGGGCGTCCACCCCATCGCTTCTGGCGCGAAACAGCCGCCCGGTGCTGCAGGCCGGAATTATCCGCATCGAACCGCGGACGGATCGCGGGTCTGCGAAACCTTCCCTAAAGGGCTGTCTCTCTGCCAGAAACGCCAGCGAGCTCGTTGAAGCGAGCGCGGGCCTTGGCTTCGTCGTAGAGGATCTCGCTCTGCCGGGGCGGCGCGACGACATAGTACATCGTCACAGGCGCCAAGGACTGACGTTCGCGACGCCACAGGGCGAACCCCTCTAGGCCCTCCAGGCGCGTCCAGGTTCCGGCGTCGGTGGGATGGTCCGGGATCGACGCCATGGCGGCTCCTTCGATGACTGGTCGCAATGGGTTCGCGGCGGGGAGACCGATTTGGATGAAACGCCCTGCAAAAGGCCGCGGAAGAGCGGGGTCGAATCAGGCCCGCCGTCCGCTTCAATCAGTGCTTTTCAGGGCGCTTTGTCGCGTTTCGAGGGACATTTTTGCGCGGCGACTGCCCCACTACTGCCCCACTAACTCGATTTATCCGAGTAAATCATCCGTATGCGGAGTAGGGTGTTCCGCTAAATATCTGTTTTTATTCTAGAAAAAATGGTGGATGCGACAGGGATTGAACCTGTGACCCCCTCGGTGTGAACGAGGTGCTCTCCCGCTGAGCTACGCATCCGGCCGATTCAGGAGGCGGGGACATAGCCCGGTCGTCCGGGGCTGGCAAGCGGTCAGATGGCAGCGGCCGGCTGCCGCACCAGATGTTCGACCGCCAGGATCAGCCCGGCGAAATGGTCGATCACCATGTCGCCGCCCAGTTCGGCGAGCGTCGCATCGTTATAGCCGAAGCTGGCGACCACGCAGGGCACGCCCGCCGCCCGGGCGCTGCCGGTGTCGGTGGTGGCGTCGCCGACCATCACCGACCGGGCCGGATCGCCGCCCGCCAACTGCACGGCCTCGCGCACATGGGCGCCGTCGGGCTTGCGCGCGCTGACCCGGTCCGGCCCGGCGACGACGACGAAATGCCGGGTCAGGCCAAGGGCTTCGATCAGCGCCTCGGCGAGGTCGGTCCGTTTGTTGGTGGCCACGCACAGCAGGGCGCCGCGCGCCGACAGGTGATCCAGCGTCTCCACCACGCCGTCGAAGGCCCGGCTCTCGTCGGCGATATGGGCGCCATAGTCGTCGATGAAATGGTCGAACAGCTCCGGTTCGGCGGCCTCGTCCCAGACGGCGCCGGCCTCGGCGAAACCGTGGCGCAGCAGGGCGCGGGCGCCGTGACCGACGAGGTGGCGCGCCGAGGCCAGGGGCACGGGCGGATGGCCACGCGGGGCCAGCATCCGGTTGAGGGTGCCGATCAGGTCCGGGGCGGAGTCCACCAGGGTGCCGTCCAGATCAAAGGCGATGGTCCAGCCCTCGAGGTCGCGCGCGATCATCGACATCTCCCGCCGGTCGCCGGGATGGGCTAGACCGCGGGCGACGACTAGCCGCCGGAGCGATTCATGACCAGTGCCCGCCAACCTCGCGCCGCCATCATCCTCGCCGCCGGCCAGGGCACGCGCATGAAGTCGCTTGTCCCCAAGGTGCTGCACCCGGTCGGCGGCCGCGCCATGCTGGATCACGCCATCGACGCGGCCGAGGCGCTCGGCTGTGAACGGATCGTGGTGGTGGTCGGTGACCATTCGCCCGAGGTCCGCGCCCATGTGGTCAAGCGACTGGGCGAGGCGGCGATCGCGGTGCAGGACCCGCCGATCGGCACCGGCCACGCCGTGCGCTGCGCCGAGGCGGCCATGGCCGGGTTCGAGGGACAGGTGGTGGTCACCTATGGCGATGTGCCGCTGCTGAAGGCCGCGGACATCGAACCGGTGTTCGGCAGTCCCCGGGGCGTCACGGTGATCGGCTTCGAGGCCCGGGACCCCGGCGCCTATGGCCGGCTGGTCATGGACGGAGACACCCTGGCCGCCATCACCGAGGCCAGGGAGGCGTCGCCCGAAATACTGGCGCTGACCGCCTGCAACTCGGGCGTCATGGCCTTGCCCTCGGCCCTGCTGTTCGAACTGCTGGCCGAGGTGAGGAACGACAACGCCAAGGGCGAATACTATCTGACCGATGTGGTCGAACTGGCCCGGCGCCGCGGCGAACCGACCCGCGCCGTGTTTGCGGGCGAGGACGCGGTCATGGGGGTCAATGCCCAGGCCGAACTGGCCGAGGCCGAGGCCCTGTTCCAGAAGGTCCAGCGCGAAACCTTTCTCGCCGCCGGGGTGACCATGCCGGCCCCGGAGACGGTGTATTTCGCCTGGGACACCGAGATCGGCGGCGGGGCGACGGTCGAGCCCTATGTCGTCTTCGGGCCCGGGGCGAAGATCGCCGGCGGGGCCCGTATTCGCAGCTTCAGCCATATCGAGGGGGCGACCGTCGCCGCCGGCGCCGAGGTCGGCCCCTACGCCCGGCTGCGTCCGGGTGCGGAACTGGGCGAGGGCGTCAGGGTCGGCAATTTCGTCGAGGTCAAGAATGTGACCATGGGTCCGGGGGCCAAGGCCAACCATCTGGCCTATCTCGGCGATGGCGTGGTGGGGGCGCAGGCGAACATCGGCGCGGGCACGATCTTCTGCAATTACGACGGCTTCTTCAAACACCGGACCACGGTGGGCGAGGGGGCCTTCGTCGGCTCCAACAGTTCGCTGGTGGCCCCCGTGACCATCGGGGCCGGGGCCATGGTCGGGTCGGGGTCGGTCATCACCAGGGATGTGGGGGCGGGCGATCTCGCCCTGGCGCGGGGCCGGCAGGAGACCCTGCCCGGCTGGGCCGCGCGGTTCATGGAGACCATGCGGGCCCGAAAGGCGGCGAAACCGAAATGAGCGCGGACGAGCAGAAGCGCCGCGCCGGCGAGGCCGCCGCCCTCCGCGTCGAGGCCGGTATGGTCGTCGGCCTCGGCACCGGCTCGACCGCGGCCTGGTTCGTCAAGGCGCTGGCGGCGCGTGGGCTCGACGGTCTGCGCTGCGTCCCGACCTCGGAGGCGACGGCCGAACTGGCGCGCGAACTGGGCCTGACGCTGTCGACCCTCGACGACACCCCGCGCATCGACCTGACCGTCGACGGCGCCGACGAGGTCGGGCCGGGCCTCGCCCTCATCAAGGGCGGGGGTGCGGCCCTGTTGCGCGAGAAGCTGGTGTGGGAGGCCTCGGCCCGCTGCCTCGTCATCGCCGACAGCGCCAAGGTGGTCCAGACCCTCGGGGCCTTCGCCCTGCCGATCGAGGTCGTCGCCTTCGGCCACAAGACCACGGCCAACCGCATCGCCGATGTGCTGGCTGACCATGACATAGCCATGCCGGCCCGGGCTCGTTCAGCCGAGCGGGGGCTGGTCCGGACCGACGGCGGCAATCTGATTTATGACGCCCGGTGCGCCGCCATTCACGACCCTGCGCGCCTGGCCGACGATCTCAAGCTGATTACCGGCGTCGTCGAACACGGCCTGTTCCTCGACCTGGCGGACGAGGCGATCATCGGCACGGCGACGGGCGTCGAAACGCTCACGCCCTGAACGCCGCCTATTTTGCGGCTTCCGCCTCGTTTGCAACCTCGCGCGCGCGAAGCCGTCCATGCTCGCGCCGGATCGCATTGACGACCTCATTGCGACCGGCACGGCGGTTGGCGTCGCCGCGCTCTGCCGAATACAGGCCGCCGAGATACGCCCGGTCCCAGTTCGTCAGGCTGCCGATAGTCTCGGGAGTCTCGAACACATTCAGGATGGAGGCGTAGCTGCCGACCTCCGCGTCCGGGTCGATCTGCGCCAGGGAGACCATGGCGATGTAGTCCGCCAACTGGAGCGCCGAAAGACCGGCGATCTCGTCGACATCCACGATCACGACCGTTCGGAAAAGGACATCAACGATCTGGGACTTCAACCTTGAGACAGCGAACACACGGATGGTGGGCGCGAAATCCATGGGGCTCATGCAGGCGCCGCTGCAGTCGCCGGGAAGACGGATGGCGCGCTGGCCTGTTGCGGAGTCCACTGGCACGCTCAGCTGCCACCACCGCACGGGCCGTTCCGTCTCCATGAAGTCCCGGAGCGCCACGCCGCCGCGATCCATGCCGGACCCGCCCATCCGGAACGCACGCGGTCGGTTGCCGACCAGCGCTCTGGCCAGATCTCCGCCGTCGGCTGTCGCCACGACCATGAGATTGGGGGTGCAGCCGGGCCCTCCGGGCTCGAGTCCGACATCTGCCGCGACAGTGGATATCCGGTCGATGAGATACTGGGCGGTTTCCCGCCGCAGGTTCGCCGCCCCGACGCAGACCCCGTCCTGCCAACGGGCCAGTCCGCGACGGCGGTTCGGTTCCGCGACCTCGCCGACGAAGTCCCGGATCATGGCATCGAGCGGTCGCCCGGTGACTATGATGTCTTCGAGCTCCACCGCCGGCTCGGGCGATGCGCGAACCTCCTGCGGAGCAGGCGTTTGCGTCGCGGGGATGACGGGTGGGGGCAGGGAGCTGGACAAAAGCGCGCCGGCCAACAGTGCTGCGATCATAACGCCACCTCCCGGTGCTCATCTCAAGGTTATCAACATAAGGTAGAGCTCTGTCCCGGTCAAGGCGAGTGCGACCGGGCGTTCGTGCCGAACCGCCTTGCTGGCGCGGTTCGGGATAGCTACCTGCCGTCCTGACTTATCAGGGACAGCGCCGTGACGAATGCCTACGACTACGACCTCTTCGTCATCGGCGCCGGTTCGGGCGGGGTCCGCGCGGCCCGCCTCACCGCCCTCGGCGGCAAACGCGTCGCCATCGCCGAGGAGCACCGGGTCGGCGGCACCTGCGTGATCCGGGGCTGCGTGCCCAAGAAATTCATGGTCATGGCCTCGGACTTCGCCCATCAGTTCAAGACGGCGAAGGGCTATGGCTGGACCGTCGAGGCCAGTTTCGACTGGCCCGAATTCATCGACACCAAGGACGTCGAGATCGCCCGGCTGTCGGGCATCTACGCCGCCAACCTCGGCAAGGCGGGGGTCGATCTGATCCACGGCCGGGCCGTTCTGAAGGACGCCCATACGGTCGTGATCGCGGGCAAGGGCGAGGACGGCGGCGATCTGACCGTGACGGCCCAGCATATTCTGGTCGCCACCGGCGGCCGCCCCTGGGTTCCCGCCGACCTGCCGGGGATCGAACACGCCATCACCTCCGAGGAGGCCTTCCACCTGCCGGAGCTGCCGAAACGCATCCTGATCGCGGGCGGCGGCTATATCGCCGTGGAGTTCGCCGGCATCTTCGCCGGCCTCGGGGTCGAGACCACCCTGATCTATCGCGGCCCCAACATCCTGCGGGGTTTCGACGATGACGTGCGCGCCCACCTGGCCGGCGAGATCGAGATGCGGGGCATCAAGGTCATTCTCGGCTGCCAGCACACGGAGATCGAAAAAACCGCCACCGGCCTGGTCAACAGGCTCGGAAACGGGATGGAGATCGAGACGGATGTGGTGATGTTCGCCACCGGCCGGGTCCCGCACGTCAAGGCGCTGGGGTTGGAGACGGCCGGCGTCGAGCTCGACGACAAGGGCGCGATCAAGGTCGACGCCTTCTCGAAAACCACGGCCGACAATATCTGGGCCATCGGCGACGTCACCGACCGGATGAACCTGACCCCGGTCGCCATCCGCGAGGCCGTGGCCTTTCACGAGACGGTCTATCGCAACAATCCGCAGCATTTCGACTATGAGGCCGTCGCCAGCGCAGTGTTCAGCCAGCCTCCGGTCGGCGTCGTCGGCCTGACCGAGAGCGAGGCGCGCCATGCCTGCGCCGGCGCGGTCGATGTCTATGTTACCCGCTTCCGGCCAATGAAATACGCCTTCACCGGCTCGGACGAGCGGGTCCTGATGAAACTGGTGGTCGACGCCGAGAGCCAGAAGGTCGTCGGCGTCCACATCGTCGGCCCCGAGGCCCCGGAGATGATCCAGCTGGCCGCCATTGCGGTGAAGGCGGGTCTGACCAAGGCCCAGTGGGACGCCACCTGCGCGGTTCATCCGACCATGGCCGAGGAGCTGGTGACGTTGAAGGAGAAGCAGCAACCCGGAAACATGTCGGCCGGCTGATACGCCCTGGCCGGGCGCTGATCCTGGGCGAGGCGCCCTGCGTGCGGTCGACCCTTGAGGCTGTTGCGACCCCGAAAGCGGACCTTTCCGAGGTCGGCTACGGGGGGAAAGCGGACTCTAGGCACAAGACCGATGACGGTCTGCTCAGCGCCAAGAGCGGACCTTGGGAGCTCGGCCTAAAGCAGACCTTCGGCGTATGGTAGACCAGCCGCCTAACTGCGTCTCGCGGTGGCCGACCTCTTAGAGCGACGCTCCCGCTGCGCACAGTTGAACCGGGCCCGCTGGCAAAGCGCCGCACCGTCTTCACCTCGCGGTCAGAGAGCTCCGGACCTGCATCAGTATCCGGCAGATCGCCCGGCGCCAGACTTTGGGCGAGCTCCTGCATTCTCTGACTGGTCCAGGTCTCGACCAGATCGGGCAGATCGTTACGCACCCTGGCCTGGTCAGCAGGCCGGAGCGTTTCGCAGAACCACCGCGTTCAGCCCAGGAAAGCCCTGCTGCGGTCCACCCTCCTGCCTCCAGCGAGGGTCGCAGGGCCAAGTAACTCCGGCAGATCGGGCGGCGATCTCGTCAATTGCGTGGGCGCAAGACAGGACCCGCTGGTTGCCCTACCCTGCGCCAGATGAGAGACACATCGCATTTCGGCCAGCTTCTGGCCGCCGCCGCAGCCGAGCCCGAACCGCAGCGTCTGTTGTTCGTCTTCGCCGCTGCCGAACTGCCCGACAGGGCCACGCCGGAGCAGGAGGCGCGCTTCCGGGCAGGACGAGGCGGCGCGCTCGGGCCGCTGATGTGCGTCGACAAGGCCCCGCAGGACCTCCCTGACTTCAACGCGCTTGTATCGGAAGCAGCGCGGGCCGGTCCGCCGTGGAGCGTGGTGTTCGCCGCGAGCCTCTCCGGACAGGCCGGGCGTCCGCCCGACAAGGCCCGCATCGACCTCGCCCTGGAGACCATGGTCGAGGCTGTGCGAGATGGTCGGATCAGCGGCTTCGCGGCATATGGACCTGAAGGCGACTTCCTCGAGATCGAGTGACCCAACGTCGCGACCCGACCTTTGACGGGGTTCGTCCGGCCGCTTGATGGATGCCAACTCGTTTTGGCGACAGAGGCTGTAAGTCCAAGGGACCGGCCCGGTCCGGGCAAAGAGGCAACCGACGTCCCGATGACCGCAGCCCCGTCGCGCGAACTCGTCCACGCCTATTTTCCCGGTGCGCGATCCGAAAACGAACGCCGTATGCGCGGCGAGATCGACGCCACCCTCGACCATTGGTTTCGCTGGCGCTCCGGTCGCTTCGAGGACAGTGCCTCGAACGACGCGCCGCCCGTCGCCGGTTCCCCCGCACGCGAGGGCGATCTGCTCGGCCAACGGTTGCTGACACTCTGCGACGCCCTGACGGCGGAGACCCCGACCTTCTCCCCCCGCTACATCGCCCACATGAAGGCCGACCTGTCACTGCCCGGCCTTCTGGGATGGTTCGCGGCCATGCTGCACAATCCCAACAACAGTTCGCGCGACGCCAGTCGGGTCGGTAGCGTCATCGAAACGGAAGCCGTCGCGGCATTGGCCGGAATGCTGGGCTATGATCCCGCCCGCGCCCAAGGTCATTTCACCTCTGGCGGGACCGTGGCCAATTTCGAGGCGGTCTGGCGCGCACGCTACCGGTTAGACCATTGGCTGGCCCTGGCGCTGCATGTCTCGGAAGCTACCGGTGAGAAACTGGATCCGTTCGCTGCGGCCCATATGGGCTGGGAACGCTTCCGGACGCTGCAGGCCGCCCATGCGGTGTCGAACGATCGTCTGAAATCCTGCAGCGCGGCCGCATCCAACCCCGGCGATGTCTGGCGTCGGATCAGCCGGGCCTCGGAACGGGACTACCGCGGACCCGTCATGCTGGTTCCCGGCAATCGGCACTATTCCTGGAGCAAGTCGGCCAATGTCTTCGGGCTCGGCGGGGAGGCGATCTGGAGCGTAGCCCTCGACGCCGCTGGACGCCTCGACCTGGCCCACTTCGAACGACAGATCGATATCGCCGAGACGGACGGGCGGCCCATCCTGATGGCCGTCGCTGTCGCCGGGGCGACCGAGACCGGAGCCGTTGATCCCCTTGACCGGATCTATGACCGAATGGACCAGTGGCGGGCGGATTGGGGCTGGCGCATCTGGCGCCATGTCGACGCGGCATATGGCGGCTTCCTTCGGGCCATGCTGGACGGACCGTCCGAGTCAGTCCTGGCCCCCGAGACCGCCGCTGCGCTGCGCGCGATGGGGCGATCGGATTCGATCACCATCGATCCGCACAAGCTGGGTTATGTGCCCTATGCGTGTGGGGCCTTCCTGACGCCCGACGCCGAGCGCTACGCCGTCTCGGCCTTTGACGCCCCCTACCTGGACCGTCCGGAGCTGGGAGAGGGCAAATGGTCTTCGACGCTGGAAGGATCGCGGTCGGCGGCGGGCGCCGCGGCGACCTGGCTGACGGCGGAAACCCTGGGCTTCGGCGCCGACGGCCTCGGAGCCCTGATGGCCACCACGCTCGAGACCCGAAAGGTGTTCGAGGACACCGTCAAAGCGGCCGTTCCCGAAGCGCAGTTCCTGCCCGCCGATAGTAATATCGCCTGCTTCTCACTAGCCCGCCCGGGAGAAGGACTGCGTCACTCCAACGCCCGCACACTGGCGGTATTTGATCATTTCCAGACCTCCCCCCATTTCGCCGTGTCCAAGACGACGCTGGGGGCCGACAACGCCGCATTGATCGACAACGTCCTGGCCGGCTACGGCGGCCAGGACGATGGCCCGGGCGGCGGACGAGAGATGCTGGTGATCCGCTGCGTCTTCATGAACCCGTACTGGTCTGAATCCTCGGTGCGGCAGGAGTTGGTTTCGGGCTTCATTGAAGAGTTGCGCGACGCTCTGGCTAGCCTCAACGCTTCGCAGGCCGCCTGAGATGGAGAAAACCATGACCCGCATTCTTTTCTTCGGCCGCGTCGGTGAACGACTGGGACCCGAGGGCAGTCTCGACCTGCCAAGCGAGGGATTGACCGTCCGGGAAATTCGTCGGCTGCTGGCTGAGCGCGACGAAGTCGCCGCGGACGCCCTCCTGCGTCCGGACGTCCGCGCCTCCGTGGACCTGGTCGTAGTCGGTGAGGAAGCCGTGGCTCGGCCAAACCAGGAAATCGCCTTTTTCTCCATTTTTTCGGGCGGCTGAGATGGCGCTGGACGTCCGATTGGCTTGCGCCCCCCTGTCAGCCTCTGAGGAGCTGGAAGCTTTTCTCGAAAGCCGCAAAGGCGATGGCGCCGTCGTGACCTTCACCGGCCTGGCCCGTGCCGTCGGCAAGGATGGGACGGCCGTCGAGACTCTGACGCTGGACTGGTACCCGGGGATGACCGAACGCTCGATGCGCGATATCGCCGAAGCCGCGGCGGCGCGGTTCCCGGTCAGTGATCTGGTCGTGGTTCATCGTTGCGGCGAGATCGTCCCCGGTGAAACCATCGTCTTCGTCGCCACGGCCGCAGCCCACCGGCGCGCGGCCTTCGCGGCGGCGGACTATCTGATGGACAGGCTGAAGACCGAAGCGGCATTCTGGAAGCGCGAGACCGGCCCCTCCGGCACGCGCTGGATCGAACCTGTAGACGAGGATCGCGCCGCCTTGGCGCGCTGGAAGGACGAAACGCCCTGATGGCCGGAAAAATTGACGAGACGCTACCGTTTCACCCGTTGAACATCGCGGTCCTGACCATCTCCGACACCCGGGACGAAACCACCGACACCTCGGGCGGAACGCTGGTCGAACGGCTGACCACGGCAGGGCATGTGCTCAAAGGGAAAGCCATCGTTCACGACGAGGTCGACGCTATCCGCGGCCAGCTCAAGGCCTGGATCGCGGACCCGGACGTGGACGTGGTGTTGACTACGGGAGGCACCGGTTTTTCGCCGCGCGACGTCACGCCGGAAGCCGTGAAGCCGCTGTTCCGGCGTGAGCTGGAAGGTTTTTCCGTGGTGTTTCACCTGGCCAGCTTAGGCACGGTCGGCGTCGCGACTCTGCAATCGCGCGCCCTGGCCGGTCAGGCTGAAGACACCTTCGTCTTCTGCGTCCCGGGATCCACCGGCGCCTGCCGCGACGCCTGGGATCTGGTGCTGTCCGAGGAGCTGGACAGCCGGTTCCGGCCCTGCTCGCTGGTCGGTCAGATTCCGCGTTTCCGAGGCATCTGCCCGTGAGCGCCCTTACGCACCTGGACGATGCCGGACGCGTGCACATGGTCGATGTCGGCGACAAGGCCGCCACAGCGCGCCGAGCCGTGGCCGAGGGCCGGGTCATCTGCGCCTCCGCGACCCTTGCCATGGTCCGTGACGACCAGGCCCCCAAGGGAGCGGTGATCACAACCGCCGAACTGGCCGGGATCATGGGGGCCAAGCGCACGGCCGACCTGATCCCGCTTTGTCATCCCTTGGGTCTGGACAAGGTCTCCGTGACGGTGGCCCTGGACGAGGCCCTGCCGGGCTTTGTCGTCACCGCGGAGGCGCGCGTGTCTGGACCCACCGGCGTCGAGATGGAGGCCCTGACCGCCGTCACTGTGGCCTGCCTCACCCTCTACGACATGCTCAAGGCGGCAGACCGCGGAATGGTCATCAGCCAGATCCGACTGTTGTCCAAATCCGGCGGACGCTCGGGCGACTGGGCGGCCGGAAACGAGCTCGTGACGTGATCGATTTCGATACAGCCCTGGCCCTAGTTTTGAACGAAGCCCGACCCCTGGCCCCGGAACCGGTGGCAATGGAATCCGCCGGTGAACGTGTCCTCGCGGCCGACCTAAAGGCCCGCGGCGACGCCCCGCGCACGGCGGTTTCAGCCATGGATGGCTATGCCGTGCGCGAAGCGGATCTCGCGAAACTGCCGGCCCGATTGTCGGTCACCACGGTCGTTTTCGCGGGCCGAGCCGACGTCCCTCAAATGACTCCGGGGGCCTGTGCCCGAGTCTTCACCGGGGGGCCCGTGCCGCACGGGGCCGACAGAATCGTGGTCCAGGAGATCGTCGTCCGCGACGGCGACGAAGCCCTGTTCGAGGTCTCGCCAGGACCGGGGCGCAATATCCGTGCGGCTGGATCGGATTTCAGGGCCGGCGACACCTTGCTCCCGGCCGGTACGGTCCTCGGCTTCCGCGCGATGGTCGCCGCTGCGGCGGCCGATGTCGCCACCCTGTCGGTCGTGCGTCGACCGCGGGTTATCATCCTGGGTACCGGTGATGAACTGGCGGAACCGGGAAAGGCGCTGGAGACGCTGGGCAGCATCCCGGAAAGCGTTTCGTTCGGGGTCGCCGCTCTGGCGCAACAGAGCGGCGGTGAAGTAGTCGCTCGCCGCCGCCTGGCTGATACACCAGAGATGCTCGAGGCTGCTGCGCGCCGTGCGCTGGACGAAGCCGACGTGGTTGTGGTCACGGGGGGGGCATCCGTCGGCGAGAAAGACTTTGCCCGATCCATGTTCGCCCCCTTTGGACTCGAACTGATCTTTTCGAAAGTGGCCATCAAACCCGGCAAGCCGGTCTGGTTCGGACGGGCCGGCGGCAAGCTGGTTCTAGGGTTGCCCGGCAATCCGACGTCAGCGCTGGTGACCGCACGGTTGTTTCTCGCGCCCCTGCTCGCAGGCTTGGCGGGCCGGAATCCGGCCGCGCTGGCGAACTGGCGAGACATGACCCTCACCGCCCCGCTAAAGCCCTGCGGCGATCGGGAGACGTTCGAGCGCGGACGCCTGGTCGATGGCGGCGTCGCAGGACTGGATGTTCAAGACTCTGCAACTCAGAAGGCCTTGGCGACAGCCGACGTCCTGATCCGTCGCCGCCCCGGCGATCCCGGCCTCAGCGCGGGCGACACCGCGGCCGTTCTGGATTTTTGACACGGCTCAGAGGAAGCGCCGGAACAGGATGTTGTTCTCCAGGTGCACGTGCTCGCGCAGGTCCATATCCAGCTTGCTGCAGCCGGCATAGAGGGCGCGCCAGGTCGCGCAGGCGCCCTCAGGCGCGACAAAGTCGTCGGTCAGGTCCGCCATGAAGGCGAGTAGTTCACCTAGTTCCTCATGATCCTGCATCATCTTGTCGATCGGGTCGCGCAGGAACGGGCCCATGCCGTTGATCATGGCCGGAAAGAGAACCGCCTCCTCCTTGTGTTGATGGTCTTCGAGGTCGTCGAACATGTCGGACAGCAGATTGCCGAGTCCGCGCGGACAGTCGCCCCTCGCCTTATGGACGGCCTCGACCCGGCGGGCCAATTCGATGAGCTCAGGGAATTCTCGCCGGTGAACCTTATGATAGCGCTCAATGATGTGGGCAATCAGATCAGCGGTCTCCGCGGGCGCGTGGATGCCCGGCGTGTCCAGAGCCTGAAGTTCCGCCTCGAGCGCCGAGAGGTCCAGCCCGCGGCATTTCGCTTCCTTGGCGAGCAAGGTGTCGCCCTTGCAGCAGAAATCGATTTTGTGCCGGCGAAAGACTGCCATGGCTCCGGGTAGGATGGCGGCGATCTCGCCGACTGAGAGATGTTCAAGCACCATGTTCCGGACTGTCCTTTCCGTTTCACGCTCCGATGCGCGGGCGCGCGACGAATGGGTCTTCCTAGGCCGCTGGAGCCGACCATTGCTTGATGTCGGTCAAGCCTCCCGTTGATGGCGGTCTGGGTCCGCGACATCTCCGGGACCCTTCCACGCGCCGCAGGGAATCGCCGAGTCTGACCTCCACTTTTGAAGGGGTGCAGACATGGCTTTCGATAGTCCGCTGGCCGGCGAAATCTGGAGCAGCAAATACCGTTTCCGGCCTCACGACGGGGCGGGAGACGCGTCCGTCGAGGCCACATGGGACCGGGTCGCCGCCGCGCTCGCCGAAGCTGAACCGACAAAGTCGCGCGGTCGCTGGCGCACCCTCTTCCGGGAAGCGCTCGAAGGCTACCGTTTCCTGCCCGCCGGGCGAATCCTCGCCGGAGCTGGCACTGGACGCGCCGTAACCCTGTTCAACTGTTTCGTCATGGGCACTGTGCCTGACGACCTTGACGGCATCTTCCAGCATCTGCGGGAGGCCGCTGTGACCATGCAGCAGGGCGGCGGCGTGGGCATGGACTTCTCGACCGTCCGACCGTCGGGAGCGCCTGTGCGGGGAGTAGGGGCGGAGGCCTCAGGCCCGCTCAGCTTCATGGATGTGTGGGACTCGATGTGCCGGACCATCATGTCGGCCGGTCAGCGTCGCGGGGCCATGATGGGCTGCCTACGGATCGACCATCCTGACATCGAGGCCTTCATCGACGCCAAGCGCGACGCGGTCCGGTTCAGGAACTTCAACCTCTCGGTCCTTGTGCCCGACGCCTTCATGACCGCGTTGGACACCGACGCGGATTGGCCGCTGGTATTCGGAGGCGAGGTTCGGCGCGCGGTCCGGGCGGCGGACCTGTGGAACCGCCTGATGCAGGCCACCTATGACGCCGCCGAACCGGGGGTGATCTTCATCGACCGGGTCAACGCCGCCAACAACCTGGCCCATTGCGAGGTAATCTCGGCCTCCAATCCCTGCGGCGAACAGATGCTGCCGCCCTATGGGGCCTGTCTGCTGGGGTCGATCAATCTCGCTCGCCTCGTCTCCGCGCCGTTCGAAGCCGGCGCGGCCATGGACGAGGTGGAGCTGGCGACCCTCACCCGTACAGCCGTGAGGATGCTGGACAATGTCATCGACATCTCCCGCTTCCCCCTGCCGGCCCAGGAAGCGGAAGCCCGCGCCAAGCGTCGCCTCGGCCTTGGCGTGACGGGGCTGGCCGACGCCCTGATTTTCTGCGGTGCCCGCTACGGCGAGGACGGGGCCGTGGCGCTGACCGAGCAATGGCTTGGCGTGATCCGCCGCGAGGCCTATCGCGCCTCAGCCGAACTGGCGGCAGAGAAGGGTGCCTTTCCCCTCTACGATCCGGCCATGCTGGAGCGGCCCAACCTGGCCGGACTGGACCCCGAGACCCGCGAACTGATCGCGCGCCACGGCCTGCGCAACGGCTGCCTGACCTCGATCGCCCCGACCGGGACGACGTCACTGTTGGCCGGGAACGTTTCGTCGGGGATCGAGCCGGTGTTCGCCTTCGCCTATACCCGCAAGGTGCTGCAACCGGACGGCACGAAACGCGAGGAGGCGGTCGAGGACTACGCCCTGGCCCTCTGGAAGCGGCTCAGAGGGGCGGATGCGCCGCTCGAAACCGCGCCTGGCGACGCCTTCGTCAGCGCCCAGACCCTGACCCCCGAGCATCACCTGCGGATGCAGTCGGCGGCCCAGGCCCAGATCGACAGCTCCATCTCCAAGACCATCAACTGCCCGGAAGACATCGCCTTCGACGCCTTTTCCGATGTCTATCGCCAAGGCTATCGTCTGGGCTGCAAAGGGCTGACCACCTATCGGCCTAACGCCATCACCGGCTCGGTGCTCAGCGTCGAAACGCCGCCCGCAAGCGATGCGGTTTCGACCGGGCCCGTCCTGACGCCGAGGCCGGCGCGGCTCGAGGGTGCGACCTACAAGGTGCGTTGGCCGCTGGACCCGCACGCGGTCTATGTGACCATCAACGATTCCGGGGAGGAGGACGGGGGCGAACGCCGTCCCATGGAGATCTTCGTCAACTCCAAGAACATGGCCCATTACGCCTGGACGGTCGCCCTGACCCGGATGGTCTCCGCTGTCTTCCGGCGCGGCGGCGACGTCTCCTTTGTCGCGGAAGAACTGAAGGCGGTGTTCGATCCCGGCGGCGGAGCCTGGATGGAAGGTCGGTATACGCCGTCACTTCCGGCCGCCATCGGTGCCGTGATCGAACGTCACATGAGCCTGTCGGCAGGCGAGGCCGCTGCAGCGGTCGACCCGGTGCCGGCTCCCGCGACCGCAGCCGCCCACGCGCCTTCGGCCTGTCCGCGATGCGGAACACCGGGGCTGGTCCGCAAGGAGGGCTGCGACAGTTGCCTCGACTGCGGCTACTCCCGGTGCGGATAGCCCCCCTGCGCCGTCGGCCGCCGGCGCGTCGCTGGACCGATCTAATGTACTGGGCGCGGCGGCCGGCAGAGATACTGCTGACAGCATCGCTTCGGAGCATCGCCCGTCGGAAGCCGGAGGCTTTCGACCGGCTCGGGCCCGTCCGCCATGTCACCATCCGGATCAACCCCGCCGACCTGCCCGTCGCCTTTGAGCTTCGGCCGGACGGCGTGACCGGGTCCATCCGCGTGGTGCGGCCCGACTCGGACGCGGGTGCGGCCTCGGCCCGCATCAGCGGCCCCTTGCTGACTCTTCTGGCTCTGTTCGACGGACGCGGGGACGCTGATGGGGCGTTCTTCCAGCGGCGCATTGATATTGACGGTGACACCTCCGCGATCTTGGCGCTGCACAATGCGCTTGAGGCCTCGGAGTTGACGATGGCTGACATTCTGGGCCTGCCGCGGGAGTTTGATCCGGTGCTGCAGACGGCGCTTTCCGTCGTCGGGCGCTGGCATCAGGCCGAGGTCCGCCCATGAGCGACATGATTTTCCCGGTGCTGGAACTTGTCTGCCCCGCCGGGTCGCCAGCGATGCTGAAAGCGGCGATCGAGGCCGGGGCGGACAGCGTCTACTGCGGCTTCCGCGACGAGACCAATGCGCGCAATTTCCCGGGTCTGAACTTTTCCCCGGAGGAACTGCGGGCGGCGACCGACTGGGCTCATGAACGCGGCACCCGGGTCCTGCTGGCGCTCAATACCTTCGCGCGGGCCGACGCCACCGACCTGTGGCGGGCCTCGGCCGACGCGGCGGCCGAGGCCCGCGTGGACGCCGTAATCGCCGCGGATCTCGCTGTGCTGTCGCACATGAGCGCCAATCATCCCGACACCCGCCTTCACCTGTCGGTCCAGGCGGCGGCGGGCACGCCGGAGGCGATTGCCTTCTATGCGCGCGAATACGGCGTGAAGCGGGTCGTTCTGCCTCGCGTCCTCAGCGTCGAGGAGATCCGAAGCCTGACCTCGGAGATCACCGTCGAGACCGAGGCCTTCGTCTACGGCGGCTTATGCGTCATGGCGGAAGGCCGCTGCGCCCTGTCGTCCTATGCCTCGGGGCGATCGCCGAACCTCTCGGGAGTGTGTTCTCCGCCCGAGGCAGTGAGCTTCTCTGACGATCATGGCGAGCGCACCACGCGACTTTCGGGCTTCGCCATAGACCGGCTGCCGGCCGGCGAGGTTGGGGGCTATCCGACCCTGTGTAAGGGGCGGTTCCGAGGGGGGGGGTTCCGTGAGGCGGCCTATCTGTTTGAGGACCCGGTCAGCCTGAACGCCATGAGCCTGCTGGCCGGCCTTGCCCGGGCGGGCGTCACCGCCGTCAAGATCGAGGGGCGACAGAGGGGGCGCGCCTATGTAGCGCGAGTCACCGCCGCCTTCCGAGCTGCCATTGACGCCATCGGGCGCGGAGAGTCGCCGGGCCCCTATGAGGCCCTGCTGGGCGATCTCGCCGAGGGCGCGAGAGAGACCACCGGCGCCTATGGGAAGCGCTGGCGATGATGGCATCGATTGAGTCGGGCGGTTTGATGGAGCTGGCGATCGGGCCGCTGCTGTTCAACTGGGCGGCCGAACGGGTCGAGACCTTCTACGCCAGGATCGCCGACGAGGCTCCCGTCGGAACGGTCTATCTGGGCGAGGTGGTGTGCGGAAAGCGCCAACCCATGCTGCAGGACGTCCTGGCGCGGGCCGCGGAGCGGCTGGAGGGAGCGGGCAAGACAGTGATCTGGTCCACATTCGCCCTCCCCTCCACGCCCAGGGAGCGCCGGTTGGCGGCCGAACTCGCTGCGGATACCGATCATTTGATTGAGGCGGGGGACATGTCAGCGGTCTGGAGCCGGATGCCCGCTCCCTTCGTCGCCGGCCCGCTCCTGAACGTTTACAACGCCCCTGCGGCGGCGGAGCTGGTACGGTTGGGCTGTGTGCGTCTGTGCGCCAACGTAGAACTGCCCCTGACCTCGATCGCCGAAATCGCGCAGGCTTGCCCCGGGCTCCAACTTGAGTTGTTCGCCTTCGGCCGTTTGCCGCTCGCCCTGTCGAGCCGCTGTGCCCAGGCCCGGATGGAGGGGCTGCACCGTGACGCCTGCCGCTATGTCTGCGACCGGCATCCCGACGGGATGGATGTCTCGACCATCGAGGGACAGGACTTCCTCGCTGTGAATGGACTGCAGACCCTGTCGCACGGATGCCAGCTCATTGACGTTGAGGTCGAGGCGCTCAAGGCAGCCGGCGTGTCGATCCTGCGGCTATCGCCGCACAGCCTGGACATGGTCTCTGTCTCTCACCTGTTCTGTGACTTCGTCGAGGGGCGGATTAAATCGCGGGAACTCGCCCTACGGATCGGGTCCCTTGGGCCGCCAGGGCCTCTGATCAGCGGTTACCTGCACGGGGTGGCCGGCGCCAGATGGGGGACAGGCGGGGTTGCGGTATGAGCATGTCTGAACTCGAGGTCCGCCGAGCGCGGATTGACCGAATCGACGCGGTCCTGGTGCGGCTCGTCGCCGCGCGCCAGCGCCAGGTCGCGGTCATCGCTGCGCTTAAGACCGGACCAGACACCGTTCGGGATCCTGCGCGGATCTCTGCCATCCTCACCCGCGTCCAGTCAGCAGCACGGCGTCACGGGCTGGATGAGGCGATCGCAATCCCGGTTTGGCGCGAACTACTGGAGCGGTCAGCCGAGGCTCAACAGTGCCTGCTGCGCGCTCCGGACCGTCTGACTGATCGCCTTGACGAAGGACAGGCCGCAGCGGCCAGTCCGTCAAGTCCGCCGCGTCCCGGTTCGTCTATGCAGACCATAGCCGCTGTCCGGGAGTCCTCATGAACACCGCCGCCGCCATGCGGGCCTATCGCGGGCCCGCCGTCTTCAGCATAGGCCTGCGGCCCTTCTTCCTGTTTTCCGCCCTCTGGTCAGCGATCGCCGCGCCGATCTGGCTATACGCCTTTGTCAGCGGCGGCCCGGTGGGGCTGAGTTGGCACGTGCACGAGTTGCTGTTCGGCTATACGGGCGGCGTCATCGTCGGCTTTCTGCTGACCGCCGTACCCAACTGGACCGGCCGCCTGCCAGTGGTCGGCACGCCCCTCGCCCTGCTATTCGGTCTGTGGCTCGCGGGCCGGGCGGCCATGCTTGCCACGGCTCTGAACGCGGATCTGGCAGCGGCGGCTTGGCCGATGGTGGTCGACAGCCTGTTTCTGTTTGCCATGACGGGCGTAGTCTGGCGCGAGGTTCTGGCCGGACGGAACTGGCGCAACCTGCCCGTCGCCATCATGGTCACTATCCTCGCCCTCGCCAATGCGGGGTTTCATCTGGAAGCGGGCGCCGGCGGTGTCGCCAACCTGTCGACCCGGCTGGGTCTGGCGGTCGTAACCCTGCTGACCGCATTGATCGGCGGTCGGGTCACGCCGAGTTTCACCCGCAACTGGCAGATCAAACGCGGCGGCCCGCTGCCCGCCGTCGCAGGACGCCTCGACGTCGTGACACTGATAATCACCGCGGCGGGTTTGATCGCCTGGAGCCTGGCTCCGGCGCATCCAGCGGCGGGCGCCCTGCTGCTGGCGGCGGGAGGGTTCAACTTCGTCAGGTTGGTCCGATGGCGCGGCGACGCCACCCTGGCCGAACCACTCGTGTGGATTCTCCACCTCGGCTACCTGTGGCTTACCGCGGGTCTGGTCCTGACGGGGTTGTCGGTCGTCGCGCCGAGTCTTGTTCCGGCCTCGGTGGGTGTTCACGCCCTGACCGCCGGCGCGGTTGGCGTGATGACGCTGGCCGTGATGACCCGCGCCAGCCGGGGCCATACCGGTCGGCCGCTAACCGCCGGCAAGGTTGAGATCGCAATCTATTTCCTGATCAATGCGGCGGCCTTGACCCGGGTGGTGGGCGGCCTTCTGCCGTCCATCTATCAGCCGTTGCTGATGGTCTCGGCCGGACTCTGGTCCGCGGCCTTTCTGGCTTTTGTGATCGGTTATGGGCCGATGCTGCTGACGCCCCGTCCCGATCGCAGGTGAACGCAGTCAGGCATAGCGGGCGGCGGCAGTTGCCTTGACCAAGGCAATCACCAGCCGTCCGGGTGCGAGGCCGAGTTGATCGCTTGCTTGCCGGGTGACCAGCGCCTTCAGCCTCAGCCCGCCCGCCTCCAGCCGCACCAGAACGCCGTCCGGTCGGGCGTCGAGCGCAGCGACCCGCATGGGTAGCCGGTTCTGAAAACTGGCGTCGACCGGATCGGTCAAGGCGAGCGCCACGTCACGCGCATCGACGACGATCCGCACCCGTTCCCCCGGTCCGAGGTCCAGAAGCGGAGCCAGAAACAGGATTCCGGCCAGATTGATCTGACTGGCGTTCCCTGTCGGATCGTGGGCGGTCACCAATCCATCGAGGATAGACAGTGGCGCGCTGAGCCCCGCTGCCGCCTCCGCCTCCGGTCGATCGAACGCTGCATCCGGGGCCTCTGCCCCGAGAGCTCGCCCGCCGCCGACCAGCACCACCCGGTCCGCAAGGCGCGCCACCTCTTCGACGGAGTGGCTGACATAGAGGATGGGCGGCCCGTCCCGGGCCAGTCGATCCAGATAGGGAAGGATGTCACCGCGCCGGGCGCCGTCCAGCCCTGCAAGCGGCTCATCGAGGATCAACAGGCGGGGACGGGTCAACAGGGCCCGTCCGATCGCGACCCGCCGTGCCTCTCCGCCCGACAGAGCCCCGGGCCGGCGCTCCAGAATGCTTTCTAGCCCCAGTAGGGACGCGGTCTGGTCCAGAGCCGGATCAGGGTCCCCCGACCGGCGCGCGCCGTACAGCAGATTGTCGCGCACAGTCATGTGCGGAAAGAGACGTGCGTCCTGAAACACATAGCCGATGCGCCTCTTCCAGACCGGGACTGACAAGGCCGTATCGCTGTCGAAGAGGGCCTCCCCCTCCAGCGCTACTCGGCCACGCGCGGGACGGATCAGGCCGGCGACCAGTTCGGCCACCGTGGTTTTGCCGGCCCCCGACCGGCCGAACAGGCAGGTGATGCGCGCGTCGCTCGAAAACGTGACCTCCAGCGAGAAATCCTCGCGGGCGATATGGCCCGAAACCTCCAGCATCAGCGCCTCCCTCCGGCCCGCTGCGCCACGGAGCGCGCACCCCACTCCGACAGGATGAGGGCGCCGATCGACACGGCGACCGAGATGAGGACCAGTCTCAGCGCCGCCGCCTCGCCGCCCGGAATCTGGATCAGGCTGTAGATAGCGAGGGGCATGGTACGGGTTTCGCCGGGGATACTGGCGACGAAGGTGATGGTGGCCCCGAACTCGCCGAGCGCCTTGGCGAAGCCCAGCACCGCCCCCGCCACCACCCCGGGCAGGGCGAGCGGCAGGGTTATGGTCAGGAAGCGAACGAACGGTGTCGCCCCGAGAGTCTCAGCAGCACGCTCGATCCGCGGATCGACCATATCAAAAGACAGCCGCACAGCCCTTACCAACAATGGAAAGCCCATCACTGCGGCGGCCAGCGCCGCTCCCGTCCAGTCGAAGGCAAAGACAATCCCTATCGGTTCAAGCAGGCGACCCAGCGGGCCGCTGCGGCCAAATAGCAGCAACAGTGCGTAGCCGGTCACCACGGGCGGCAGGATCAGGGGCAGGTGAGTCAGGCCCGACAGCAGGGCCTTGCCGGGAAATTCGGCGCGCGACAGCAGATAGGCAAGGGCGACGCCCGGTGGCAGGCTAAACAGCGTCGCCGTCGCCGCCACCTTCAGCGAGAGGCCGATGATCTGCTGTTCCTCGGGGCTGAGCGCGAACATCCGGGCCGCTCAGACGGGTGCCGGCGCAAAGCCGAAGCGCCGGAACAGGCCCTGCCCCTCGGCACCGGCCAGAAAAGCCAGAAAGGCTCGTGCGCCTTCCGGATCGCCGGCACCGTCCGGCCGTCGGACCGGCGCCGCCGGATAAACGATCGGCGGATGACTGGCGACCGGAAAGGTCGCCAGCACCCGGACGCGCGGCTCGACGCGGGCATCGGTCGAATAGACCAGACCCAATGGAGCCTCACCCCGCGCGACTAGGGCCAACGCCGCGCGGACATCATCGGCGGGGGCCAGCCGACCCTCGACCGCCGGCCAAAGGTTCAGGCGAGTCAGAGCCTCTTGCCCATAACGGCCCGCCGGCACCGCGGTTTCGGCCATGGCCAGTCGACCCTCGCCCAGCCGCGCGGCGACTGTGGTTGGGGCTGTCAGGTCCACCGATGCGCCGGAAGATGAAACGGGCGCGATCAGCACCAGACGGTTGGAGGCGAGCGCCCGTCGGGCAGACGGTTCGATCAGGCCGCGCTGATCCAGCCAGTCCATCCAGACCTCATCAGCCGAGATGAATAGGTCCGCCGGCGCGCCCTGGGCGATCTGGCGGGCCAATTGAGCGCTGCCGGCATAGGTCGGCCGAACAGTCCGGCCAGAACCCAGGTGGTGGGCGGCGACGGCGGCGTCCAGCACTTCGCGCAGACTGCTGGCGGCGAACAGGTCGGTCGGCACCGGGCCGGCAGGTCGCCGCGGCGCACAGGCGGCCAGGCCCGCGGCTGCGAGCCACATCAGCCCCGTTCTCCGTCGGATCCTGGCCTCAGCCTTCGCCATTGTTCCGGGCCTCTGCTTGAGTCAGCTGGTCTGGTCGTAGCCCCTGACTAGCATGGCCGGACCTGCCCCCCGCACAAGGGACGCTCCAACCGCGCTTGATCTTCATCAAGGCCGGTTCGGTCCCGCGTCATAGGGGGTGATGGGACGGTCGGGTACCAATCGTCTTGAGTTCGCTCCGAGCCGCTCGACCTACAGCGCCTCCGCGCCACGGTCCGGCGGCCGGATCCGTAAGGATCGAGGGCGGCGGGAGAAATCCCTCCGCCTCCCGTGTTTGGAAAGGGGCTTCCATGGCGCTCGACGCCGCCACCATGGCCGACGGCTTCGGCCGCCGGTTCCACTACCTTCGCCTGTCGGTGACGGAGGTCTGCAATTTCAGCTGCACCTATTGTTTGCCGAACGGCTGGAAGAAGACCGGACCTCTGTCCTTCCTGACAGTCGACGAGATCCGCCGCCTTGTGGCCGGCTTTTCCGAGCTGGGGCTGAGCAAGGTCCGTCTGACTGGCGGTGAACCCACCGTTCGCAAGGACTTCAACGCCATCATCCAGACGGTTGCGACCGCGCCCGGCGTGGCCAAGGTCGCCATGACCACGAACGGCTGGAATCTGGCCCGTCACGCGACCGACTGGCGCGCCTCGGGCCTCAGCCACATCAACGTCAGCATCGACTCGATCGACCCGGAGACCTTTCACCAGATCACCGGCCACGACAAACTGAACCAGGTCCTGACGGGCCTCGACCTGGCGTTGGCGGAAGGCTACTCGGCCGTAAAGGTCAACGCTGTCCTGTTGCGCGAAACGGCTGAGGCCGGATTCGACGGCTGGGCGCGCTTCGTCCGTGATCGACCCGTGGCCGTTCGGTTCATCGAGCTGATGAAGACGACCGACAACGACGAGTATTTCGCCCGCCACCATGTGAAGGCCCAGGGCCTGCGGGACTGGTTGGACCGCAACGGCTGGACCCCGACGGAGCGCGCCTTCGACGCCGGGCCGGCGCTGGAATATCGCCACCCCGACCACGCTGGCGCCATCGGCCTGATTGCCCCCTATGCGCCCGGCTTCTGCGACAGCTGCAACCGCTTGCGCGTCACTGCGAGGGGCAAGCTGCGCCTGTGCCTTTTCGGAGACGGGGGCGTCGACCTCCGCGATCTCCTGCAGGACGACGGCGACCGTGAGGCGCTGACGCAGCGCATCGTCTCGTCCCTCGGAGGCAAGTCATCCGGCCATTCCCTTGCCGAGGGGCGTTCGGGCGATTTGCGAAACTTGGCTCAGTTGGGCGGATAGGTCGCATTCTGCCGAACAACAGACGTCCCGAACCGCCGCGGCGGGTGGGAAGCGGACGTAGCGGCGGATGGCTTTCGCCCTGCTCGCCCAACTTCGGGGTATTGGCCGATTGTTGGTGTCGGCCAGATTTATTGCTTAATTTACCGTCTAGAGTTCAATACTCGTTCGCGCCGTGAAGGCGCGTGGCTGGAGACGCGGCATGGCTGCTCCTGTAAATCACATGTATCGTCTTTTAACGTATCGTGGACTAATGGAACGCATGGCGCGCGCCCTCGGTGTTGATATTGAAATGGCGGTGATGGACGGCAACATCGATCAGAACCAAATCGAACGCCTAAAACTTCGCTGTGCTTTGTGTGACCAGCCCGACGCTTGTTCGCGTTTGTTGTTGGCTCGCTCCACTATGGAAGTCGCCCCCGATTTCTGCGTGAACTCATCTGTTCTAGCGGAACTCCGGCGAAAAAGCACAGGTGTCTGTTAGCGGTTGCAATCCTCAGGCGGCCTAACGGTCTGCAATACTTCCTTCTTGAGATCAGACGCTCTCCAGGTCCCGTTTCGGTCGTGAGCACAAACTGACGTGCTGCCCAGTCAGCCGAGCACGGAGCCGCAGGTTCGGCCCGTCTGGGACGCCCAACGCTCGCTCTCGGCCTTGCCAACGGCGCCGGACTGCGGCGGCATATGATTGTCGATCAGCGGATGCGGGCGCGCCAGCCGCTCGAGCGCGTCCGGGCGGCCCAGACTGACTTCCGCGCCGTGCACGGCGACCCCGTAGCCGGACAGGCTGGCGAAGGCGCGGGACAGATTTTCCGGGGACATGCCGAGCAGGGAGGCAAGGACGCGCTTCTCATGGGGCAGGACGATCGGGTCGCGCATCCCCTGACGGACCCGTTGGGTGATCAGATAGTTGGCCAGCCGTTCGACGCCACCCCGAAGCTTCTGGTTCTTCACGGCCCGGACCAGACCGCGGTAACAGCCGGACAGCTCCTGGGCCACGGCAAAGCTGAAGTCGGCGTCCTGTCTCATCGTTCGGCGGAGGGCTTCGCCCGACAGCATGAGGATCTCGGATCGCTCCAGCGTCCGCGCCGACATCAGGGCGTCCGCGTCCAGGACGACAGCGGCGAGGATGAAGGTGGAGACCGGACGCAGCAGTGCGAGCGTGGTTTCCTTCTCCTTCCAGGACCCCTGGAGTTCGACCGCCCCGTCCAGCAGGACATAGAGGAAGTCGACGGTGTCGCCCTCCATCAAAAGGGTCGTACCCGCCGGAAACCGTTGCAGGAAGGCGCCGGCGGTAACGTCACGGAACACCTCAGGCGAGGCTCGCGAAAACAGCGGCAAAGCCTTTACCCGGTCAAGGTCCGAGGCGCGCATGGTCATAAGGCTTGGCTCCTGGCCGGGTTCGGTCGCGCCCCCAGCGTTCGCTCCGCACCATCAGGGGCCAACACTAGGGCGTCACTTGACGGATATCAATCGTCAGCATCGCGTTAGATAACCAGGCGATTGATGTCCGCTGATGTACTGACGGTTTTCTTTATCAAATTGCTTCTGAACCAACTCTACAAAGACTTCGATTGATGAACATCAAATAACGCACACCAAACGCACGCTAGGACTCTCTGAACGGCAGCCGGTGGGCGGCACCGTCCCATGGAGCAGGCCAGGTGCCATCCGCCTCTCAAACAACTGCACCGGGCGCATCGTCTGCCCTTTGGGTCAGCACCTTCGCCTTTACGGCATGCTTCGCGGTGTGGACGATCTTCTCGATCATCGGCGTCCAGATCAAGACCGACCTGGATCTCACAGAAGCGCAGTTCGGCCTGCTGGTCGGAACGCCGATTCTGACCGGATCGCTGGTACGCGTGTTTCTCGGCGTCTGGACTGAACAGTTCGGCGGGCGTCGGGTCAGTCTGATCGTGATGACGCTGGCGGCGGCGGCGACCTTCCTGCTGTCCTACGCCGAGACCTACCCCCAGTTCCTGATCGCGGCGCTCGGCGTCGGAATGGCAGGCGGGGCCTTCGCGGTCGGTGTCGCCTACGTCTCTAAATTCTTCCCGGCCGGTCGGCAGGGAACGGCGCTCGGCATCTTCGGCGCGGGCAATGTCGGCGCGGCGGTGACCAAGTTCGCGGCTCCGTTCGTACTGCTGGCATTAGGCTGGGAGGCCGTGGCGCAGATCTGGGCCGGCGCGCTGCTTGTCATCGCCCTCGTGGCCTTCTTCCTGACGCGCGACGAGCCCCAGCTGATCGAGCGGCGGCGGACGGGCCAGAAGCCCGTGGCTGCCTGGCTGCAACTGGCGCCTTTGAAGGACATCCGGGTCTGGCGCTTCGCGCTCTACTATTTCTTCGTCTTCGGCGGCTTCGTCGCCCTGGCCCTGTGGCTGCCGTACTATCTGACCGGCGCCTACGGGGTGGGCATCGGCGTGGCCGGGATGCTGGCCGCGGCCTATTCGATCCCCGGCTCGCTGTTCCGGGTGTTCGGTGGCTGGCTCTCCGACCGGATCGGCGCCCGCAAGGTCATGTACCTGACCTTCATCATCAGCGTCATCTGCGCCTTCATCCTGGCCTATCCGGCCACATCCTATGTGGTCGACGGTATCGACGGCCCCATCCACTTCCGCATGGCGATGAGCCTTCCGGTCTTCACCGGAGTGGTCTTCGTACTCGGCTTCGCCATGAGCCTGGGCAAGGCGGCCGTCTTCAAACATATCCCCGTCTACTACCCCGACCACGTCGGATCGGTCGGTGGCCTGGTAGGGATGATCGGCGGGCTCGGCGGCTTCATCCTGCCCATCGCCTTCGGCGTGTTGAATGACCTGACCGGCGTCTGGACCAGCTGTTTCATGCTGCTGTTCCTGCTGGTCCTTACGGCCCTCATCTGGATGCATTTCGCGGTCCGGCGGATGGAGCGCCGCCGCTCGCCCATGCTGGCAACCCTACCCGAATTCCCCGAGCTGGCCGGCGTTGGCCCGGACAAGGTCGCGGCGATCTCACCCATTGGTTCGAACTAGAGAAAGACGCGGATGTCTCGCTCCATCCTTACTGACTGGCGTCCCGAGGACCCCGAATTCTGGTCCGAAAGCGGCAAGGCGACCGCGCGCCGCAATCTGTGGATTTCGGTGCCAAACCTGCTGCTGGCTTTCTCGGTGTGGATGGTCTGGTCCATGGTCGTGGCAAAGCTGGGACTGATCGGGTTCAGGTTCACAACGGAACAGCTGTTCTGGTTAACCGCCCTCCCGGCGCTCTCAGGCGCCACGCTCCGCATCTTTTACAGTTTCATGGTGCCGATCTTCGGCGGCCGCCGCTGGACGGCGTTGTCGACACTCTCCCTGGTCGTCCCCGCGCTGGGAATCGGGCTGGCGGTCCAGAACCCCGACACGCCCTACTGGGTGTTCGTGGCGCTGGCTCTTCTCTGCGGGCTCGGCGGCGGAAACTTCGCCTCCTCAATGTCGAACATCGCCTTCTTCTTTCCCAAGGCAGAGAAGGGCAATGCGCTCGCCATCAACGCCGGCTTCGGCAACCTCGGCGTCAGCGTCATGCAGTTCCTCGTGCCTCTGGTGATCACGGTTGGCCTGTTCGCTCCCGTCATCGGCGCGCCCCAGATCGCCATCGAAAACGGGGTCGAAAGCCAGATGTGGCTTCAGAACGCAGGCTTCGTCTGGATTCCTTTCCTGATAGCCTCTGCCGCCGCCGCCTGGTTCGGCATGAACGACCTCAGCTCCGCCAAGGCGTCGTTCGCGACCCAGGCGGTGATCTTCAAGCGCAAGCACAACTGGCTGATGTGCTGGCTCTATGTCGGCACCTTCGGCTCCTTCATCGGCTTTTCGGCGGCCTTCCCGCTGCTGACCAGGACCCTCTTTCCGGAGGTAAACGCGCTGCAGTTCGCCTTCCTCGGTCCGCTGGTCGGTGCGGCCTCGCGCGCCCTCACCGGATGGGTGTCGGACCGTTGGGGCGGTGAGAATGTCACCCAGATCGTCTTCGGCGCGCTCATGGTCGGGGTGCTGGCCGTACTCTACAGCGTCGGCAGCCTTGGGGCTGAACCGTCGTTCGTATTGTTCTTCGCCGCCTTCCTCTGGCTGTTCTTCTGGACCGGGGTGGGCAACGCCTCCACCTTCCAGATGATCCCTGCGATCGTCCGGATCGACATGCCACGGCTGATGCCGCAGGCGACCGCTGCAGTGCGGCTGAAGGCTTCGGAGATGGAGGCCGCCGCGATCATCGGCTTCTCCTCCGCCATCGGCGCCTATGGCGGCTTCTTCATCCCCATGGCCTTCGGCGACTCTATGCGCGCCACCGGCGGGCCTGCGTCCGCCCTCTACGCCTTCCTCGCCTTCTACCTGAGCTGCGCGATCGTGAACTGGGTCTTCTACGCCCGGAAACGCTCGATGCTGCATTCCCCCCCGATCACCACAGAACCGGCGGCCTGATCATGAGCCATACCCTCGACCGTCTCGCCTTCTTCACGCGCAAGACCGAACTGTTCTCGGACCGCCACGGCGTCATGAACGACGACGACCGGAGCTGGGAGGAGGCCTACCGGGACCGCTGGCGTCATGACAAAATCGTGCGCTCGACCCACGGCGTGAACTGCACGGGCTCATGCTCGTGGAAGATCTACGTCAAGGGCGGGATCGTCACGTGGGAGACCCAGCAGACCGACTACCCCCGCACCCGACCGGATCTCCCGAACCACGAACCGCGCGGTTGCGCCCGTGGGGCCAGCTACAGCTGGTATCTCTATTCGGCCAACCGGGTGAAATATCCGCTGGTGCGTTCCCGTCTGCTGCGGGTGTGGCGCAAGGCGCGCGAGACCCTCGAGCCGGTCGCGGCCTGGGCCTCGATCCAGGACGATCCCGCCGCCCGCAAATCTTACACCAGCATGCGCGGGGCCGGCGGCTTCGTCCGGGCTGACTGGGAAGAGATCACCGAGATCATCGCCGCGGCCAACGCCCATACGGTCAAGCGCTGGGGCCCCGACCGGGTGTTCGGCTTCTCGCCGATCCCGGCCATGTCGATGATCTCCTACGCGGCCGGCGCCCGCTATTTGCAGCTGCTGGGCGGCGCATGCGGCTCCTTCTACGACTGGTACTGCGACCTGCCCCCGGCGTCGCCCCAGACCTGGGGCGAGCAGACCGACGTGGCCGAGAGCGCCGACTGGTACAATTCCAGCTTCATGCTGTTGTGGGGCTCGAACGTTCCGCAGACCCGCACCCCCGACGCCCATTTCTACACCGAGGCCCGCTACCGCGGGGCCAAGTCGGTGGTCATCTGCCCCGACTATTCCGAGGCCTCGAAATTCTCAGACCTGTGGCTGCCCGTCAAACAGGGCACCGACGCCGCCCTGGCCATGGCCTTCGGTCACGTGATCCTCAAGGAGTATCACGTCGACAAGCAGGTGCCGTATTTCCGCGACTACCTGCGCCAGTACAGCGACCTGCCGATGCTGGTGCGGCTGGTTCCCCAGGAGGGCGGCTACGTCCCCGAACGCCTGGTGCGCGCCTCGGATTTCATCGGCGATCTCGAACAGACCAACAATCCGGACTGGAAGACGGTCGCCATCGACGAGGCCACCGGCGAAATCGTCGTACCCAACGGCTCGATCGGTTTCCGCTGGGGCGAAGACGGCCGCTGGAACCTTGAGGAACGCGACGCCGCGGGCCGCGAGACCACGCTGAAGCTGGGTCTCAAGGAGGCGCATGACGAGGTCGCCGGCGTCCGCTTCCCCTATTTCGCCAACACCGCCAGCAACGGCTTCGCCTCCACCGACCACCCCGATGTCCTGACCCGCAATGTGCCGGTTCGGCGGGTGATGCTGAAGGACGGCGAGGCGCTGGTCGCCTGTGTGTACGACCTGTTCCTGGCCAACTATGGCGTCGACCAGGGCTTCGGCGGCGACTGCATGCCCGGGTCGTTCGACGACCTGCAGCCCTATTCGCCGGCCTGGGCCGAGGCCATCACCTCGGTCCCGCGCGATCAGATCATCGCCACGGCCCGGGGCTTCGCCACCAACGCCGAGAAGACCAACGGCAAGTCGATGGTGATCATCGGCGCGGCGATGAACCACTGGTTCCACATGGACATGAACTACCGCGGCGTCATCAACATGCTGGTGATGTGCGGTTGCGTCGGTCAGTCCGGCGGCGGCTGGGCCCACTACGTCGGCCAGGAGAAGCTGCGGCCGCAGACCGGCTGGGCACCCCTGGCCTTCGCTACGGACTGGATCCGCCCGCCCCGCCAGCAGAACTCCACCTCCTTCTTCTACGCCCACTCCGACCAGTGGCGTTACGAGACCGTCGGCATCGACGAACTGTTGTCGCCGACGGCCCCTGAGGGACCGTGGAAGGCCTCCATGATCGACTTCAACGTCCGGGCCGAACGAATGGGCTGGCTCCCCTCTGCTCCGGCGTTGAAGATCAATTCGCTCGATGTGGCCAAGGCCGCCGAAGCCGCCGGCGTCGACCCCAAGGCCTACACCCTCGATGGGCTGAAGGACCGTTCGATCGAACTGTCCTGCATGGACCCCGACCATCCGGCCAACTGGCCGCGCAACATGTTCATCTGGCGCTCGAACCTGCTGGGCTCCTCGGGCAAGGGCCACGAGTATTTCCTCAAACACCTGCTCGGCGCCTCGCACGGCGTTCAGGGCAAGGACCTGGGCGAGACCGGTCAGGTCAAGCCTGTCGACGTCGTCTGGCATGACGAAGCGCCCGAGGGAAAACTTGACCTGCTGGTGACCCTCGACTTCCGCATGTCGACCACGGCGGTCTACTCCGACATCGTCCTGCCCACGGCAACCTGGTACGAGAAGAACGACCTCAACACCTCTGACATGCACCCCTTCATCCACCCGCTGTCGGCGGCCGTGGACCCGGCCTGGGAGTCGAAGTCGGACTGGCAAATCTTCAAGGCAATCGCCAAGAAATTCTCGCAGGTGGCGCCCGAGGTCCTGGGTAAGGAGAAGGACGTCGTCCTGACCCCCATCCAGCACGACAGCCCCGGCGAGATGGCCCAGCCCTTCGAGGTGAAGGACTGGTACCTTGGCGAATGCGAGGCGATCCCGGGCAAGACCATGCCCCAGATCACCGTGGTCGAGCGCGACTACCCCAACCTCTACAAGCAGTTCACGGCCCTCGGCCCGCTGCTCGACAAGGTCGGCAATGGCGGCAAGGGCTTGGCCTGGAAGACCGGACATGAGGTCGATCTGCTGCGTGAGCTGAACGGTGCGGTGCTCGAGCCCGGCCTGACCGAAGGCATGCCCAGCATCGATACGGACATCGACGCCTGCGAGACCATTCTGATGCTGGCACCCGAGACCAACGGTGAGGTCGCGGTCAAGGCCTGGGCGGCGCTCGAGAAGCAGACCGGACGCCAGCACGCGCATCTGGCCCTGCCCAAGGAGGACGAGAAGATCCGCTTCCGTGATCTGCTCGCCCAGCCGCGTAAAATTATCTCATCGCCCATCTGGTCGGGCATCGAGAGCGAGAAGGTCTGTTACAACGCCGGCTACACCAATGTGCATGAGCTGATCCCGTGGCGGACGCTCACGGGCCGGCAGCAGCTCTATCAGGATCACCTGTGGATGCGGGCCTTCGGCGAGGCGCTGTGCGTCTACAAGCCGCCGATCGATCTGAAGACGACGCATGTGAAGGGCCTCAAGCCCAACGGCGAGACCGAAATCGTCCTGAACTTCATTACCCCGCACCAGAAGTGGGGCATCCACTCCACCTATTCCGACAACCTGTTGATGCTGACGCTCAACCGCGGCGGACCGGTGGTGTGGATCTCGGAGACGGACGCCCGCAAGGCCGGCATCGTCGACAACGACTGGATCGAGGTCTTCAACGCCAACGGGGCTTTGACGGCCCGGGCCGTGGTCTCCCAGCGCATCCGTGAAGGCACGACCTTCATGTACCACGCCCAGGAGAAGATCGTGAACACGCCGGGGTCGGAGATCACCGGCCGACGCGGCGGCATCCACAACTCGGTCACCCGCACGGTGCTCAAGCCGACCCACATGATCGGCGGCTACGCCCAGCTGTCCTACGGCTTCAACTACTACGGCACCGTGGGCGCCAACCGGGACGAGTTCATCGTCCTGCGCAAGATGAACAAGGTCGACTGGCTCGAAGAGCCGCTCGAGTCGAAGGAGTTCGGCCAATGAAAATCCGCGCGCAGATCGGCATGGTGCTGAACCTCGACAAATGCATCGGCTGTCACACCTGTTCGGTCACCTGCAAGAACGTCTGGACCAGCCGCAAGGGCGTTGAATACGCCTGGTTCAACAACGTCGAGACCAAGCCGGGCATCGGCTATCCCAAGGAATGGGAGAACCAGAAGAAGTGGAACGGCGGCTGGCGGCGCAAGGCCAACGGCAAGATCGAGCCGCGCATGGGTGCCAAATGGCGCATCTTGGCCAAGATTTTCGCCAACCCCGACCTGCCCGAGATCGACGACTATTACGAGCCGTTCGACTTCGACTACGGCCACCTCCAGACGGCGCCGGAGATGAAGCATTTCCCCACCGCCCGGCCCCGTTCGCAGATCACGGGCAAGCGGATGGAGAAGATCGAATGGGGTCCCAACTGGGAAGAAATCTTGGGCGGCGAGTTCGCCAAGCGGTCAAAAGACGTGAACTTTGAAGACATCCAGAAAGAGATCTACGGCCAGTTCGAAAACACCTTCATGATGTATCTGCCGAGGCTGTGCGAACACTGCCTCAACCCCACCTGCGTGGCCGCCTGCCCTTCGGGCGCGATCTACAAGCGTGAGGAAGACGGCATCGTCCTGATCGACCAGGATAAATGCCGCGGGTGGCGGATGTGCGTCTCGGCCTGCCCCTACAAGAAGATCTATTACAACTGGGACTCCGGCAAATCGGAGAAATGCACCTTCTGCTTCCCGCGCATCGAGGTCGGCCAACCGACGGTCTGCTCCGAGACCTGCGTGGGCCGGATCAGATATCTGGGCGTTCTGCTCTATGACGCCGACCGGGTCGAGGCGGCCGCCTCGACACCGGACGAGAAGGACCTCTACCAGGCCCAGCTCGACATCTTCCTCGATCCCCACGACCCAGCTGTCATCGCACAGGCCCGGGCAGACGGCGTGCCGGAAGCCTGGCTCGAGGGCGCCCGGCGCAGCCCGGTCTACAAGATGGCCATCGACTGGAAGGTCGCCCTACCGCTGCACCCTGAATACCGGACCCTGCCGATGGTCTGGTATGTGCCGCCACTGTCGCCGATCCAGAACGCCGCCGCCGTCGGTGCCCTCGAGATGGACGGCGAGATGCCCGATGTGAACTCGCTTCGCATCCCCGTGAAATACCTCGCCAACCTGCTGACCGCCGGGGTCGAGGAACCGGTGACCCTAGCCCTGCGACGAATGCTGGCGATGCGCGCCTATATGCGCGCCAGGACCGTAGACGGGCGCATCGACCACGGACTGGCCGAAACGGTCGGCCTGACCGCAGCCCAGATCGACGACATGTACAAGATCATGGCCATCGCCGATTACGAGGACCGGTTCGTCATCCCTTCGACCCACCGCGAGACGGTCGAAGATGCTTATGACCTTCGCGGCAACTGCGGCTTCACCTTCGGCAACGGCTGTTCCGGAGGCCGCACCGAGCTTGGCCTGTTCGGGGCCGACAAGACCTCACGCGCCAAACCGACAGCAGAGGTGGCCTGATCATGGCTCTGACCTATCGCGCGCTCGCGCTCCTGCTCAGCTATCCAACCGGGGACGTCCAGGCCGCCGCGCCGGCCGCCATCGCTGCCATCCGCTCGGAGGGCATGGTCCCGGCCCCGATCGTGGGAGCGCTGGAAAAGCTGGCCCGCAAGTTGGAACACGAGGACCTCTATGAGCTCCAGGAGGGGTTCGTTCACCTGTTCGACCGGACCCGGTCGCTGTCACTGAACCTGTATGAGCATATCCACGGCGAGAGTCGCGACCGCGGACAGGCGATGGCGGCCCTCGTCGAGCTATACCGATCCTATGGGCTGGAGCTGACGGCCAAGGAACTGCCGGACCACCTGCCGGTGTTCCTGGACTTCCTATCCACCCTGCCCAACGAAGAAGCCGCTTCCCTGCTCGGCGAAGGTGCCCATGTCCTCGCTGCCCTGACCGAACGGTTGCACAAGCGCGAGAGCCCCTATCGGGCCGTGTTCGGAGCGCTCACGGCCATGACCGGGGCGGTGCCGGACTCCGACGCCGTCGCTGCCCTGATGCAGGAGCCCGACGACGATCCGGATGACCTCGAGGCGGTGGACAAGGCCTGGGAGGAGACCGCGGTCACCTTCGGTCCATCCGACGTTGGCTGTCCCAAGGCCGATTCAATGCTGTCCGCCATGAACGCCGCCCCACCATCAGACAAGAGCCGCCGCGTCGGCACCGCCGCCTGAGGATCGTGATTATGGACCTGAATTTCATCGCCTTCGGCGTCTATCCCTACATCGCCCTGGCGGTGCTGGTGATCGGCTCTGTCCTGCGCTTCGACCGCGAGCAGTACACCTGGCGCACCGGCTCGTCGCAGCTTCTGCGGCGCAAGCAGCTGATGCTTGGCTCCGTCCTGTTCCACCTCGGCATCCTGGCCATCTTCGCCGGGCATTTCGTGGGACTGCTCACGCCCATCGCGGTGTGGGACTTCATGGGCATCAGCCATGGTTTCAAACAGATGCTGGCGATCGTGGCCGGCGGTGGCGCGGGAATTGTCTGCCTCCTCGGTGGTCTCCTGCTGCTGCATCGGCGACTGTTCGATCCCCGGATCCGCCAAACCTCCAGCTTCGGTGACACCGCCATCCTGGCGATTCTCCTGATCCAGCTTGGTCTCGGCCTTGCCACCATCCCCCTCTCGCTGGGTCACCGTGACGGCCACGAGATGATCAAATTCATGAACTGGGCCCAGGGGATCTTCACCTTCAACCCGCAGAGCGCCAGCTTCGTCGCCGACGTCCACTGGATCTTCAAGGCGCACCTGACCCTCGGTCTGACCATCATCCTGATCTTCCCGTTCACACGGCTGGTCCACATGCTCTCGGCACCGGTCTGGTATCTGAACCGCCGCGGTTGGCAGTTGGTCCGCAGCAAGCGTCAGATGCCGGTCGCACGCCGCGCCGGAGACCTGGGCCAATGAGCGGGGTCATCGTCATCGACGGCGTGGCCCTGCCCGAACGGCTGGTCGCCGAGGAAGCCCAGAACCATCCCGCCGCAACCCCCGAAGAGGCGCGGATGGCGGCCGCCCATGCTCTCGCCATCAAGGCCCTGTTGCTGGACAGGGCGCACCAGCTCGGCCTGACGCCACAAGCGGAGCAGGACGAGGACGGCCGCGAGGAGACGCCTGAGGAAGCCCTCGTACGGGCCGTGCTGGACATTGAGATTGAGGTCGAGCGGCCCGGCGAAGCGGAATGCCAGCGGGTGTATGACAGCGCACCGGAGCGGTTTCACACCCCGGCCCTGACTCAGGCCTCTCACATTCTGTTCGCACCGAAGGGCGACGACGAGGCCGCTTGGCAGTCCGCGCGCGACGCGGCCAGCGCTGCGATCGCCGAACTGGCGTGGCAACCGCACCGGTTTGCAGACCTCGCCGAGACGCTCTCGGACTGCCCCTCCAAAGGCGTAGGCGGCTCCCTGGGGCAGTTATCACCCGGCGATCTCGCGACCGAGGTCGAGGCTGGACTGGACCTGTTGCAAGACGGCGAGACCGCGTCCGAACCTGTGCGATCACGCTTCGGCTGGCATGTCCTTCGGCTCGACCGACGCATCGAGGGTCGCCGGCTGCCATTCGAACATGTCCTTCCGCGCATCGCCCTGCATCTGGAAAGCCGAGCCTGGACGGCGGCCGCAACCCGCTATGTCTCCGGCCTCGCGGCTGAGGCCCGGGAATGCGGCGTGGCGCTCAGCGTGACCGAGGACGGCGGTGTTGCTCCCGGAGCCCTGTCTCTCGGCGACCTCTTGAACGACCAGGACGCCGTCACAGCGCGCCTGGAGCTCTGGCTGGACGAAGCCGACCCGGCGCTGGCCGCCCAGGCCCGTCAGACCGCAGCGTCAACCGGAGTCAGTCTGGCCGAATTCGTCCAGAGCGAAATTTCAGCCTTCCTCAAGGGCGCCGATGACCAGGGTTGGACCCGACTGATCTCGGCCGCCCAGGGTTCGGACGATCCGGCGTTGGCCTGCGTGCGAGCGATCCTGAAATCGAAATTCAAGGCTCCGGGCCGATCCTACGCTATCGTTCGGAGACACTGAAATGCCGACCCTTGGTCAAACGGCCCTTCTGGCGCTTGTTGCGATAGCGGCGCCGACCATGGCAAGCGCACAGACTTCGACCTCGCCCCCTTCTCCGAGTGCGGCCAGCGCCTCAACCCGATCGGGCGACATCCTGTTCGAGAGCCGTCTGCGTTATGAAGGCGTCAGCCAGGACGGTCTCGACGACGCATCGGCGCTAACCCTTCGCGCCCGCCTCGGCTGGCAGAGTCCGGAGCGGTCCGGGTTTCGTGTGCTGGTCGAGGGGGAAGCGGTCGTCGCTCTCGTCGATGACTACAACGACACCATCCACGGCCCCCCGACCTATCCCGTGGTCGCCGATCCCGAGACGTTCGAACTGAACCGGCTGCAGGTCGCCTGGACCGGCCTGCCGGGCACAGAGGTGATCTTGGGTCGGCAACGCATCGTGCTCGGCACAGCCCGTTTCGTCGGCAATGTCGGCTTCCGCCAGAACGAGCAGACCTTCGATGCGGTCAAGGTGACGACCCGTGCGTTCGAGCCGCTCACAGTCACCTATGCCTGGATCGACCGGGTCCACAGGGTGTTCGGCGACGACAGTCCCGTGGGCGAGTGGCGCTCGGACAGCCATCTGATCAACTTCGAGGCCCCGACCCCGGTAGGGAAGGTGACGGCCTATGGATATCTGCTGGATTTCAGCAACGCCGCCGCCCAGTCCTCAGCGACCTGGGGCGCGCGACTGGAGGGAAGCCGCGATCTGTCGCCGGACTGGTCGGCCCTCTACACAGTCGAATACGCTCGCCAGTCTGAGTACGGAGCCAATCCCGCCCGGTTCGACCTCGACTATGGGCTGGTCTCGGCGGGCCTGAAGCGTGGTCCGTTCAACGCGACCCTGGCGCTCGAACGCCTGGACGGAAACGGTGCTCAGGCGTTCCAGACCCCCCTGGCGACCCTGCATGCCTTCCAGGGCTGGGCCGACGTCTTTCTGACCACACCGAGGGACGGACTGCGCGACGTATCAGCAACGGCGAGCTATGCAGTCGCCCATCCGCCGGTGGGGCGCAGCGGCATTCTGACCGCCTCCTGGCGCGACGTTCACGACGCAGACGGTGCCACCCACTACGGCAGAGAGCTCGACCTTTCAGCGCGACTGGTGCTCGACGGCCATTGGTCGGTCGAACTCAAGGGCGCCCATTTCGACGGCGCCGCGCCCACATTCCCCGACCGCGACAAGGTCTGGGCCGCCCTCGACTATCGGTTCTAGGCCGATGACCGGGCAGAGAGCGAATGACCGATGAGCCAGAGCCCCGGGATCGAACCGCTGCCGCCAGAGCTGATCCATGAACCGCTCAACTGGCTTTTTGCGGAACACTACCGTCATCGCCAGTTGTGCCAGTTGATTGAACGGGTCGGCAACGCGACGGTCCTGCTGAGCGACGAGGCCCACGAGATCCTGGCCTTCCTGCGCCATGATATGCCGCTGCACGTCATCGATGAGGAAGATGATCTGTTTCCACTGCTGCGGCGGCGCTGCCAGCCCGCCGATGAACTTGACGCGGTTCTGGGGGCGCTGTCGGCCGAGCACCACGATGACCTACACCGGGCCCGCACCCTCATCGCCGCGTTGGAACGGGCCCTCGCCGACGGTCGGGCGCCAGGGCAGGATCGGGAGAGCCGCCTCCTTTTTACGGATTTCGCCCTGCATGAGCGCCGTCACATCGCTCTGGAGAACGCCGTGGTTCTCCCGATCGCCCGCCTGCGTCTGACCGCTTCGGACCTCAGGTCGCTCAGCATCCGGCTGGCGGCGCGCCGCGGCGTCCTGCTGGATCACGAAGGCGATGAGGCGGCGTCATGATCGAGGCCCTGCTACGCAACAATCTGGACTGGGCGGCCACCCGGACCCGGCTTGATCCCGGGTATTTTCGCCGGCTCTCGGAACAACAGACGCCGGACTATCTGTGGATCGGCTGTTCCGACAGCCGGGTTCCGGCCAACGAGATCGTCGGCCTTCAACCTGGCGAACTGTTTGTCCATCGCAACGTCGCCAATCTCGCCCCGGCCCAGGACATGAACCTGCTGGCGGTGCTTCAGTTCGCCCTGGAGACGCTGAAGGTGCGCCACATCATCGTATGCGGCCACTATGGGTGCGGCGGCGTGCGAGCCGTGCTGGATGGCCAGCGCCATGGCATCCTCGATCACTGGATGCAGCGGGTCCAGCGCCTCTGCGAAGACCATCACACCGATCTAGACGCCATCCAGGACCCCGAAACCCGGGTCAACTTCATCTGCGAGAAAAACGTTCTGGCCCAGGTACGTTCGTTGTCCCGCAATCCCTTCGTCACCGACGCCTGGCGTCGCGGTCAGCCGCTGTCGATCCATGGCTGGATCTATTCCATTCGGGACGGCTTGATCCGAGATCTCGAGACGACGGTAAGCAATTCTGCTGACGCGGCGGGACTGGTCGCAAGGCCGCCACTTCCCTTGCGAGCCTCAGGCGCCCGTACCGCCTCCCGCCAGCCGGTTCCGCGGCGGCCCGGAACGCGCTGAATGGGCCTGGTCGTGGCAATCCTCGTGGGCGGAGCTGGCCGGCGGATCGGCGGCGACAAACCGCGCCGGCTGCTCGGGGGCGCGCGCCTGCTGGATCATGCCCTGACTTGCGCGAAGGGTTCGGCCGCCCCCGTGATCCTAGCCGCGCGGACCCCGGAACAGGTCAAGGGTTTCGCCGGCACCGTGGTGCTCGATGCGCCAGGGATCGAGGGCCCGCTGGCGGGCCTGCTCTCGGCCTTGTCCTGGGCCGCGCAAGCCGGAGCCGACCGGGTCCTCACCCTACCCTGCGACATGCCTTTTCTGCCCGATGACCTGCTCCACCGGCTTGAGCAGGCCCTGGTCCCGGGTCTCGGCGTCGCGGTCGCCGCCAGCGACCGACGGCTGCACCCGGTCTGCGCGCTCTGGCGCACGGTCGTTGTGCCCACCCTAGTACAGCGGGCGGGCGAGGGGCGGCTGTCCCTGCGCGGCCTAAGCGAAGCCGTCGGCTGCGCCGTCGTGGACTGGCCGGTTGAGGGAGGCGACCCCTTTATCAACATCAACACCGCCGAGGACCTGGCCGCGGCGGAGGCGACCCTGGGATGACGGCGTTGACGGAATCGCTGCTGGTCCATGCCTCCCGGAACCTGCCGCGCTATACGAGCTATCCCACCGCTCTTGCCTTTCAGCCGGTGCCCGATGACGCTCTGACAAGAGACTGGCTGGACGCAATCCGGCCGACCGACCCCCTCTCGATCTACGTCCACATTCCCTTCTGCGAACGCCTTTGCTGGTACTGCGGATGCCACACCAGCGTGCCCAACGGCTACGACCGGATCTCTGACTTTCTCGGCCACCTCACGAGCGAGCTGGACCTGTGGTCCAACGCCATGCCGCCGCACGCCGGCGCCGCCCATGTCCATTTCGGCGGCGGCAGTCCCAACTCGCTTTCCCGCGACGACTTTTCCGACCTGCTGGCCTCACTCTCCCGAAGGTTCAGCCTGCGTCCCGGCGCCGAGGTGGCCGTCGAACTCGACCCCGGAAATCTCGACGGGGATTTCGCCCGCGGACTGGGCGCCGTCGGCGTCACCCGGGCCAGTCTCGGCGTTCAGACCTTCGATCCCGAAGTGCAACGGCTGGTCAACCGCATCCAGCCCTTCGAACGGGTCGAGACGGCGGTCGCCGACATCCGCTGCGGCGGCGTAAAGGCAGTCAATTTCGACATGATGTACGGCCTGCCAGGCCAGACAACCGACAATGTCGCGGACAGCCTGAAGACCGCTCTCTCGCTAGCGCCCGACAGGGTAGCCCTGTTCGGCTACGCCCATGTCCCATGGATGAAGAAGCACCAGGCGATGATCCGCGAGGATGATCTGGCCGATGTCGGCGGACGATGGAGCCAGGCTGAAGCGGCCGAGGCCGTTCTCCTCGACCATGGCTACGTCCGAATCGGTATGGACCATTTCGCCCACCCCGACGACCCGATGGCGGCGCAGCTGGCCAACGGCGGTTTGCGCCGCAATTTCCAAGGCTATACCGACGACCCGGCACCGGTCCTGATCGGCCTTGGACCCTCGGCGATCAGCGCATTTCCGCAAGGCTTTAGCCAGAACGCATCGCGCGTGGACCATTGGGCGACGGCTGTGGGAAAGGGTCGCCTGCCCGTCTCGCGTCAGCTGGCGACGACGCCGGAGGACCGGCTGAGAGCGACCGTCATCGAAAGATTGATGTGCGATCTCGAAGTCGACGTAGGCGCGGCTTGTCTCGACTACGGTTGCGCGGTTACCGCCCTTGATGACAGCCTGATCGAGGCTCGGGCCTTGGCGGTGGACGGCTTGTGCATCGTCGTCGGCCGAATGATCCGTGTTTCCCCCGAGATCTCGCGACTGGTGCGGATCGTAGCCGCTTGTTTCGATCAAAAGCTGGCTCCCTTCGCGAAAAAGCACAGCCTAGCGATCTAAACGAGGCGGGAGCATCGAAGGCCGATTGGGCCTCTTTTTGCCGCTGGGACAGGGCGTTTGTCGTTGGTTTCGGTCCCATGGAAGGCTCTGGCTTCGGATCGGGATCAGCTGAATGCCGTGCTGCGCCAAGGTCTGAGATGAGTCAGAACCGCGCAGTCGGTGGCTGATCGGCACCCTGCCCGAAAGCGGACGTTGCCAACCGCCGCCTTGAGTCACTTTCGGGCGCGGGGAGAGCTGGCTCTGAACGTCCGCTTTGGGTCGGGAGCGGTCCTTGGCACACCGCCGGAAAGCGTACGCCCCCCTACGGTCCGGCAGGTGTGAAGGCCCGCGCGGGCGCGAGAGGCCATGTCCGCGCGACAATTCCGCTCCCGGACCTCCCATATTCAGCCTGTCTCGCTTTGATTTCCCGAGATAAAACGACCTCAACAGCGTCATTTCGTAGCCGCAGGTCAGCCCCGTGCGACACTCTCCCGGTCCTGTCGCAGGGAGGCTCGCTCGGCCGGCGATCCGAAGCGGCGGCGGGAGCGGATGGAGCGGGATCTCGCTGTGCGAACAGGGAGGCCGGACCGGATCGGGGGCCTCCTGAGGGCTTGCCGTCCGGGGTGGAGGGCCGGGGGGGATACCCAGGCCGTTCCAGGGATCGGGATCGTGGCCCGACCTGCCCGCCGGGGGCGCTGCGGTAAGGCGATAAGACCGCCACCCGACGCAA
>Ga0207951_100091_pt1 | contig 64282 bp, 71 predicted proteins | sample Subbio12Aug_8Bad_FD_184830 | JGI IMG/M metagenome (GOLD analysis project Ga0207951, IMG submission 184830) | Serpentinite rock and fluid subsurface biosphere microbial communities from McLaughlin Reserve, California, USA - CR12Aug_8Bad (SPAdes) | ecosystem: Environmental > Terrestrial > Deep... | reverse complement strand
AGAGCGTCTAAAATCATCATGACAGCTCAATAGCGAACTTATGGAGTCCTGGGAGTCCACGATGTCGTGACCATTATTTCTGTCCACGATGTCTTGAACGTTGTCAAATAGTTAATAGTTTTTCCATTTTGTTGTTATCATTCACTCCGTAAAACTCCTTTACCAAACCCTCTCTGCCTCAATGATTCCTCACTTCAGGAGGCTAAGCCTTCAATTTGGATTTCAGCCATTTGGGGAACTTGGCCCAGGGAGATTAATAATTAGTGGTTTTTTTAGTTGACGAAATGATCCAAAATGGATATCATTCCGTTTTAGTAAGACTAAAATGGAGCGCCATCCATGGAAAAAATCATTGATCGATTGCTGAAGATTGATCTGCCGAAAGGGAGGTCCGCTTTCCTGTGGGGGCCAAGAAAAACGGGAAAGACGACCTACCTAAAAGCTGCTTTCCCAAACAGTCTAATTTTCGATATGCTGCAAACCGACCTTTTTCTCGAATTTGCAAAGCGTCCCTTCCTGTTGCGGGAACAGCTCATAGCGGCAAAGCCTGAGCGATTGAAAGAGCCGATCATCATCGATGAAGTTCAGAAGGCACCTCAGTTGCTCGACGAAATCCACTGGCTCATTGAAAACAAAGGTCTGAGGTTCATCCTCAGCGGTTCCAGTGCGAGGAAACTGAAACGGGGCAAAGCAAACTTGTTAGGAGGTCGTGCATGGCGCTATGAGATGCACCCGCTTGTCTCCGCGGAAATCGGGGACACAGACCTTCTTAGATCACTCAATCGGGGCATGATCCCCGATCACTATCTCCAGGCGGAATACGGCAAGTCGCTCCAAGCTTATGTCCGGGACTATCTCAAAGAGGAGGTATTCGACGAAGGCCTGACTCGAAACATTCCTGCATTTTCGCGGTTCTTTGATGCAATGGGGTACTCCCACGGCGAGCTGACGAATTATGCGAACATCGCGAGGGATTGCGGAGTGGATGCTAAGACGGTCAAGGAGTACTATCAGATTCTCATTGACACCCTGCTTGGTGTCTTAATCGAGCCGTATAAGAAAAGGCAAGAGCGACAGGTGATTACGAAAGCGGGAAAGTTCTACCTGTTTGATGTCGGTGTTGCAGGGGCCATCACAGCGCGTCATATCCCTGAAGAAAGGGGAGAGCAGTTCGGAAAAGCCTTGGAACATTTTATCCTCATGGAGATCCTGGCGCATCGTTCTTACAAGGAGCTAAATTATGAGGTAAACTTCTGGCGAACCAAGACAGGACAGGAAGTGGACTTTATTTTGGGGCGCGGACAAATTGCAATTGAGGTGAAAGGAACCCGTCATGCAGATAACGCAGACCTTAGACACCTCAAGGCTTTCATACAAGAGCACCATCCTAAAAAAGCACTGCTCGTCTGTAATGAACGCACTCCACGAATACACGAAAGCATCCATATTCTTCCATGGCACGACTTCCTTTCCATGCTATGGGAAGGAACGATTATCCATTGATTCCTCCCCTCGGGGGGCTGAGCTTTTAATCTTGACCTTTTGATTCAATAATTATATGAGCAAATCGCAGGGTCAGGTCTTGCAATCAAGCGAAGAAATAGATGTAGATGGGGACGTTGGTGCAAAGAGAAATAAAAAGAGATATAAAATTTGACATGGGGTACCGAAAGGAGTAAATTGGGGCTATTCCAAGGTTAGCGAGACGGTGCGGAGATTAGAATACACTGGAACGTCGGTGTCGGGGTTTCTGGAGATGACGACGGCATCGGTGAGCTGGATGGTGAAACTGGAGGAGATGACGGAGTTGGATGGAAGGGGCAAGTAATTTGCATTTACCCCTACGTCCCCCTTACGTTAGCTGTTTTTCTTTTTCGGGTCAGGCTGGTTGCCCCGCGCCCCTTAGCTCAAACGCTGTGTGAATAATTGTAACCCAAAAATTGGAGAATGATGTGGACCTAAAAATTAAGACAAGTTTCATTGATAAATGGGGGAAGTACTTTGCCGGAAGTGAACTTCCGATAGCATGTTTCTATTCCGACGATCTGAATGGTGCTGAATTTCCTAATGTGCCCAAGCCGAACAAACATGGCCTCACCTGCATTTTCGGCCAATTGGCCCCTGTCCGGAAGGGCAAAGCACGCGCTTTCAACCAGGATAACCTTGGTTGCTGGGGTTCAAAAGGTTTATTGGGTTTTATGCCTGCGGGAGCTGACGAGCAAACAATAGATTTTATGGTGAATGTCGAGAGATATAAGAAAGGCCCGACGCATGTGAAAGCTATGTTTCAAAATAGCCATCCTCTGAAAGCCGCAAAAAAGTACCTGATCTTCAAACGCTGGGATTTTTTAACTGAGAACGACGACCCGCAGGTGGTATTCTTCTTTTGCACCCCGGATGTCCTTTCGGGGCTGCACGGTCTTGCAAACTACGATGCAATGACGCCTCATGGGGTCATGACGCGATTCTGTTCAGGTTGTGAAATGCTAGTTGCTTTTCCGATGAAAGAACTGGAATCCGATGATCCCAGAGCTGTCATTGGTCTGCTAGATCCAAGCGCCAGGGGCTGGGTCAAACCAGATCTACTTAGTTTTTCAATTCCTTGGCCTAAGTTTCAAAGCATGCTAGAGAATATGGATGTTTGTTTTTTGAATACATATATCTGGGAAAATATTCGCAAACGCCTCAATCCGGCTGAGCAGTAAAAAAGGCCACACAACTTGCCGCTCAAGCCGATCGCTGCCCGTTGGGCAGCTCCGGATTAGCTTTTCGTTAGACTGAAGAATGAAAAAACAGTCTGTTGCCATAAGGCACACATTATGGTATATATTGTTCCATGAGCAAATCGTTTTTATGGGATGATGCGAAGAATTCGTGGCTTATTGGAGAACGAGGTATTTCATTTGATGAAATCGTGTTCTACATCATGAACAGTCACTTGATTGATATAATCTCAAACGACAACCAAGAAAAATATCCGGGTCAACGAGTGTTTGTGGTCAATGTGGAAGGATACATCCATCTTGTCCCATTCGATGAATCAGAGAAAGAGATTTTCTTGAGGACAATTATTCCGTGTAGAAAAGCAACAAAGAAATATCTCCGAGGTGACAAACATGAAACTTAATAAAGAAGAGAAAGACCTTCTTGAGGCCTTTGAGCGGGGTCGAATGAGATCGGTTCCTAATGTGAAGAGCGAAATAGCGCGCTATCGTGAATATGCAAAAGCACACTTTCAAAAGAACAAAAGGGTGAATATCCGCATTTCAGAAAGCGACTTATTTCTGCTCCAAAAAAAAGCTGCTCTTGAGGGGCTGCCTTATCAAACGCTGATATCGAGCGTGCTACACAAGTTTGCCTCAGGAAGACTCGCAGAAAAGACGGCATAAAGAAAACCACTCCAACACTTATAAGGTCTCCCGTTGTCAATAGGGAAAAGAAATCCAGGACGAAAAAGTAATTGATTTTCGTTCTAAGAGAAAAAGAGCCTTTTGCCTGTTGGCAGTCGTTCCGACTTGGTTTCTGATGGGGTGCAAGGGGAGGTCCAGCGCCAATTGGCTGGAAACGGAATTCAAATATTGTTACGGTTCATTGCCGGGCGATCAGATGGCACGTTAGGCTTGCGTAGCAATTTATTTACAGATGGTGTAGAATGAAAATATGAAACAGAACATTGTCGAAATCTTAAAGGAGGCGTTGAAACTGCCCCCAGAGGCACGGGCGGCTCTTGCAGGAACCTTGCTTGACAGCCTTGACGAAATTGTAGACAGGGATGCGGAGTCGGCGTGGGAAGCTGAAGTCGTCATGCGGCTTAAGGAAATTGACGAAGGCAAAGTCAATCTCATTCCCTGGGCCGAAGCCAGAGCAAGAATCGCAGGGCAGTGATGTCCCCTCGACAGATCGATGTTCATCCCGAGGCCGTTGCTGAAGCGCGAGCGGCAGCCCAGTGGTACCGAGAAAGGAGCGCATTAGCGGCAGATGCCTTTCTTGCAGAACTTGATCGTGCGTCAAAAGAATTACCGAGAACCCTGAAATGTATCCTCACTATGTTCGAGGCACGCGACGTTATCTCCTACAGCGCTTCCCTTTCTATTTGGTATATCGAGAAGTTTCCGGAAAACTTGAGCTTGTTGCGATTGCCCACGGTAGGCGAAAACCCGGATATTGGAAAAAACGTATAGCCTAACGTGTCATTCCAGCGCCTGCCTGCCGTAAGGCAGGGACGGCTAATATCCACCTCCTGATTTCGGTGGGGGAGCATTACCCCCCTAAGTAGAGGCGGCGGACATCGGGGTTTTGGAGGAGGTCCTGGCCTCTTCCTTCAAACCGATTATTTCCCATCTCCAGGACATAACCGTAATCCGAATACCCAAGAACCATGGCCGCCTTCTGCTCCACGATGAGGCAGGGAATTCCGGATTCTTTGATCTCCACAATCTTTTCAAATACGGTCTTGACCCACTTGGGCGAAAGCCCGAGAGAGGGTTCGTCAAGCAGTAAAAGCTTGGGCCGGATCATCATGGCCCTTGCCAGGGAGAGCATCTGCTGTTCCCCTCCACTCATCTGAGCGGCCTTTCTCTTCTTTCGATCCATCAACCAGGGAAAGAGTTTATAAATCCGTTCAAGAGATTTTTCTTTCTCCATGCGATCCTTAATTGTCCAGGCGCCCATATCGAGGTGCTCTTGAACGGTCATATCAGGGAAGATGACCCGACCCTGCGGATTGAAGGCCATGCCTTTCTCAACGATCTGATAGGGAGGGGTGTGGGTAACATCTTCATCCCTAAAGACCACTTTTCCTGAGATTACCTTTAAGAGACCTGCGGCCGCCTTGAGAACCGTCGATTTGCCGGCTCCGTTGGGTCCGATCAATCCGACGATCTCACCTCTTCTCACCGAGAGGGAGATGCCGTGGAGGATCTCCATCTTTCCATAGCCGGAGACAAGGCCATCGATCACTAAAATTTTTTCTTCTTTTCTTTCCACCCTCACTCCTACCCCAGCCTACCGGCAGGCAGGCTTTCCCATTGGAGACTGTGTCGTAATAGGGGAAATGTTAAAAATGTCATGCTGAACTTGTTTCAGCATCTCATAGAATCAAATACTTACAAGACCCTGAACCAAGTCGGTACGACTCGCAACCGAGTTCAGGGTGACAAAAAGGGGTTTACGACACAGTCTCTCAAGGGGAGGAAATAAGTTTGGTCATCTTCCGAAATAGTGTTCCAGCAATCTTTCGTCCTGCTGGATGAGGCTGCAACTTCCCTCTGCGATCTTCTGGCCGTAGTTGAGGGCAATCGCATTCTGACAGTGGTTCATGATCACACTCATGTCGTGTTCGACGATGATGAAGGTTTTTCCCTCTTCGTTCAACCGGTGAATCAATGCCATCAATTCATTCTGGAGCGTTGGGTTGATGCCGGCGGCAGGTTCATCGAGGAGGATGAGTTCCGCATCGAACATCAGAACCTGTGCCAGGGAGAGGAGCTTCTGCTGGCCGAAGGAGAGGTCAGAGGCATAATCGTCCCTCTTTTCAGAAAGCATGACCAGTTGGAGCAGTTCCATCGCTCTTTCCATCACCCTTATCTCTCTTCCCTTTCCCACGACAATGAGATTCTCGAAAAGGGTCATCTTCGGAAAGATCCGGATGATCTGATAGGTTCTGCCGATCCCCCTCCGGGCAATCTCGTAGGGTTTCTTACCCGTAATGTCTTCACCTTTAAAGAAGACACGTCCTGAATCGGGTTGAAGCACTCCGGTGATGAGATTGAAGAGGGTTGTCTTTCCTGCTCCGTTCGGGCCGATCAGGCCGGTGATTGAACCCTGTTCAATGTCAAAGGAACAATGGTCCAGCGCCGCTACTTCACCGAACTTCTTCACCACATCATCAACTCTTAACAGGGGTTGTTTATTCATTCTCCCTTTTTTACCTTCTGGTTACTGCTTTCTGCCTTCCGCCTTCTGGATTTTTCTATATCTTCCTGATCCTTGGAAGGATCCCTTTCTCTTTCATCCAGCCTAAAAGGCCCTGAGGAAAAAATAAGATCAGTGTGATGAGAATGGCCCCAAAAATCGCCATATAGAGAATGGTTAATTCAGCCCAGAGGATCTCATGAATGAAGGTAAAGAGCGTTGCCCCGATGGCCGGGCCAAAGACCGTTCCCACACCTCCGAAGAGGGTCATCACAATGGGAGTGAGGGTGAGGTGGATGGTGAAACCGAATGACGGATCAATATAGTTCTGATAGGTGAAATGAATTGCGCCTGCCAGCCCTGTGAGAAAGGCGCTGAGGGCGAAGGCGATGATCTTTTCCCGGGTGGTATGAATCCCCAGTGTCTCTGCGGCCTGTTCATCCTCCCGGATGGCGATGAGTCGAAGGCCGAATTTGGAGGAAGTAATCTTATAGCAGATGATGACCGTGATCAATGCCAGGAGAAGAACTGACCAGTAGAGCGCGGAGAGGCTGATGCCTGCGACAAAAGGAACGCCTTTGCCTCCGTGCGTGATAGGTTCCAGATATTCCGTGCCGATGAGTTCCCTTGTCCCTTCGGTCAAGGCCACCATGGAGATGGCAAAATAGACCCCTTTGATTCTGAGAAGAATGTACCCCACGCCAATGGAGACGATGCCGACAAAGAGAGCTCCGATGGGCCAGGCGAAAAGCCAGAGGAATTTATGGTCGGCGATGAGGAGGCTGCTCACATATCCGCTCACACCGATGAACCAGGCGAGACCCAAATTAGTATATCCGGTCAATCCAGAGAAGAGGTTCCATCCAGAGGCATAGACGGTGTAGATGAGAATGAGGACCAGGAGGGTCATCCAGTAGTCCGAAGCAAAGAAAGGGATCGAGATGAGGAAGGCCATGAAGATGGCAATCCCTACAAAGACTCGATTTCTTTCTAATAAAGAACTCATGACAGATACATCTTTCAAATAAAATGGTCTTTGGGTTAAGGTGACGAAGCCCGTTTGGTTCAGGGGTAACGGTTACGGTTTATATCATTACAAGACGAACAACATAACCTTTTAACGAAACGGGCCCTGAACCTAGCATGGTACAGGGCGGGCATCTTTACCCTCACCCCTTAACTATTGACTTTCATCTCTTGAACAGCCCTGTCGGTTTCAACAGGAGGATGAGGAGGATGGTCATCGAAGGGATGATCTGCGCCATCTTGGCGCTCCAATATTGAGTCACCAAACTCTCAAGCACTCCGATGATCAGACCTCCTGCAAGCGCTCCCTGGATATTTCCCAATCCGCCTAATACGACAATGGCGAATGCCTTTGACACATAACTTACGCCCATCTGTGGAAAGATGACCCACTGAAGGCTGACAATGGCTCCGGCCGCCCCTGCCAGAGCAATCCCCATTCCAAAGGTCACGGCCCTCATCTTCATCGTGTTGATGCCGCAGACCAGAGCCACCTCTGGATTCTGTGAAGTGGCCCGGATCCCCTTTCCCAGCCTGGAATATTTCAGAAAGGCAAAAAGGGCCGCTGTGATGCCAATTGCAAGAAAGAAGGAGACGGTTTTGCTCTTTGCGAAGACCAATCCGAAAAAAGGAAAGCTGCCGGTCAGATAAGGAACGGAGCGGTAGGTATTGGTCCAGAAGAACTGCGCCAGATTCCAGATAAGGATCGACATGCCAAAGGTCAGAATCAGCGCGGAAAGCTCCGGCGCTTTCGTCAATCTCTCTGTGATCCGTTTATGAATCATCGTGCCGGCGAAGAAGAAGACGGGGATGGCGAAAACGACTGAGAGTAAAGGGTTCAATTGAAGCAGGCTAAAAGACCAGAAGGCTAAATAGGCGCCCAGCATGACAAACTCACCGTGGGCAATGTTGACAATGCCCACGACGCCCCAGACCAGCGTGAGGCCCATTCCGACCAGGGCATAGAGGGAGCCCAGCATCACTCCCCGGATGAGTATCTCGATGAAGTTGGTCATAGCGAAGTTCTACTGGAATAATGGAATGGTGGAATATTGGGTTAATAACAGAAACATCATTATTCCAATATTCCATCGTTCCATGTCGTTGTTTACTTGCCCCATCCCGGAAAGGGAAAGATGACATCGGCTGTCTTTACCCCTGATGGAAAAACGATCTGCTTCGCCATTCCTTCAATGGCCACCTGATTGGGAAGAAGCCTTTTCGGGTCTGCCTTCTGCCACTGGATGAGGTTGGTTGCTTTTCCGATTTGCCAACCTGAATCCGGATGGCCAAGGGGATTGACTTCATATTCGCCGAATATAGTAGTCGTCTTGATCGAATACAACTTATCCCTAAGCGCCTTCTTGTCCTCGATATTGGACACCTCTTTGACCGCTCGCTCCAGGATCTGTCCTGCGGCAAAGCCGGCTGCGGCATGGTAGGAAGGTTCGCTTTTGTACTCTTTCAGATAGGCGCTGTAAAAATCGAGGTTTCCAGGTGTTTTGACAAAGGGCTCCCAGAATGTCTCTCCTGTGATATAATTGGCATCCCCTTTGAGCGATTTAGTAAAATCGGCAATCGCAGGTCCAACCAGGAACCCAAACATTTTCGGTGTGGCATTGACAGCCTTGGCCGCTTTCACCAATCCGATCGAATCAGGAAGATATCCTCCTCCGATGATCATATCAGGCTTCTGCGACCATGCCTTCGACATCATGGGTTCCCAATCTGCCGTCTCTTTGGGATAAGCTTCATCGAGCACCACCTGCATTCCCATCTCTTTTGCTCTGACAACAAGAGGCCTTGTGGCCCCGATGGGGAAGGCTGTATCAGAATAGATGAAGGCCGCAGTCTTTACTCCTTTATCTTTTCCGATCTGGAGACATCCGAAGAGGTTTCTCCATGCCGCAGGTAAAACCCCGACAAACCACTCCCTCTTTTTTCCTTCCCAGATGACCGGCGCATTGGCTAAAGGTGTGATGATGGGTATTTTATAGTCTTCTGCCAATGGGGCGATAGCATTGGAGACAGCGCTCCCATAAGGTCCCAGAATCAGATCAACCTTGTCAGAGACAACCAGTTTTCGAATCAGCTTAATCGCCTCGCTCGGATCGCTTTTGTCGTCGTAGACGACGAATTCCACCTGTCTTCCAAGAAGTCCTGGCCCCGGACATCCCAGTTTCTCCACCTCGCCAAAGGTGCAGCCCCTCTCATTGATGACCTTTCCCCAGAGTTTATATCCGCCGACTTCGAGCTCTCCTTCTCGTGCCCATGCCCCGGTAAGCGATATGGCAACCCCAATCTTGATGGGAGTTTTCGCCTGGGCAAGGGCCGTCTTGCCGGCAAAGCCGCCCATACCCAGCGCTGCCGTTCCAATGACCGTTCCCTTTAAAAATTCCCTTCTGCTCAATTCTTTCTTGTCCTCTTTTTTCATATCGATTCCCTCCTTATCAAAAGACTTATAAGTAAATCGAAGTTAACAGATTTCCATTTTTCTTGTCAAATGGAAATAGAGAAAGATGGGAAACGGAAAGCTACTGGAGCCCGGCCCATACCTTTCAGAAGAGTTGATCAATCTTTTGATTCGATCAAAACCAGTCTTTAAATTTGAGGTGACCACTAAACCCTTCTCAAAAATTAAAAAACAATGCAAGAGTGTTGATAAAATTAACAATGTGGTGCTTATTTTTTAAACAGTAAAATTTGTATAAATTTTAAGCATTTAAGATAATTGTCTCAGAAAGCAGTGTAGAAATATTCAGCACCACAAAATTAATTCCTTGAGTAAACCTTCTTTAGCCTTCCCGCATTTATCTTCTAACTTATTGTAATCGCAGGCAATTAAATTATTTTTTAATAACCTTTTAAATTTGGCTCGTTTCTTGAGTATATAATAAGCGAAAGCAAAAGAAATTAAAGTCAAGCGTAGCAAGAACAGGAAAGAGAGGTGAGAAAAATGGTTATTATCTTAGTTGCCTTAACATTCTTCGGTGCAATTTTAGCAGAAGCGATCATGCGCCATCCGTCTCAAAAGAAAAAGGTCACCAGTGTTAAGTCGGAGAGGAGCTGGATGGTCATTTCCCCGTCAATCATGATGCCTGAAGGCCTGAGGGCCTGAAAGGATAAATAAGGAAAGGAGGGATGAAGAATGGTTGTTATCTTAGTCGTTTTTACATTCTTCGGTTTAATTCTGGCAGGGGCAATCGTACGCCATTTGGTAAGCAAGAGAGAAGTCCCCAGGGCCAGGTTACAACTTGTGAAAACTTTTTCCGGGCTTGTGGAGGATGCCAAAAGGATGGGAGACATTCCAACTTTTTGGGTGGAGGGTGGGAAGTTGGCCCTCTCTCCAGTAGCTGCGACGTCAAGTCCCAGAAATGCACTCCAGTTTCCAAATGATGTCTATTATCACTATGGGCACGCCTGGGCAAAACTGGATGAAGACAAAAGAGTAAGGGTAGGTCTTGACGATTTTACCCAACAGGTGATGGGTGACATCGAGGATATCGAAGTTCCCTCCGTAGGCAGTCAATTAAAACAGGGAGAGACGGCCTGGAAACTTCGCCAGGGTAAACGGAAATTGAGCCAGTTGGCCCCTCTGGGCGGAACGGTTGTGGAGTTAAATGAAAAACTGATTAAAGACCCTTCCATCGCAAACCTTTCCCCTTACGAGAAAGGATGGATCCTGAAGATTCAACCCAAAGCGTTCAGCGAAGAGATGCCTGCATTGATGGACTCTTTTCAGTTCCAAGTGCACTTCGACCGGCTTAAGGCCAAGCTGAGGTCTTCCATCAGCCACCAGTCACTGGGAATGGTCTACGGTGATGGAGGAGAGGTGATAAAAGGAGTGGGCGGCATATTAGAGGACAGGGTGTGGAAGATTTTGGTTACCGAGTTATTCCATACTTCTCCAGAGTAAGTGTCAAAAGACCAAGAAGGGAGGATGATCCATATGGTACCTATCTTCGTCATACTGACCCTCATGAGCTGTATCGGAATCAAGGTCATCACTGAAAGAGGCAGGCATGCGACACGCTGAAGAAAAAAATGTGGAGGTAAGATGGATGGGGATTGACAGAAGAAACTTCCTAAAAGTGATAGCAGGAGGAATAGCAGGAGCAGTCTCGGGAAATATTTTGGCCCCGAGGACGCTCAAGGCAGAAGAAATTGCTCCCATCAAGCAATTTATGGGGGTTCTGGTAGACACGACCCGGTGTGTCGGCTGCCGTGCTTGTGAAGCCGGCTGTGCGGAGGCGAATCATCTGCCCGTCCCGGACATAAGCGATATATCGGTATTCGAAAAAAAGCGGCAGACCTCCCTGAGCGAATGGAATGTGGTCAATCGGTACAAAACGGAAAAGGGCGAAGTTTTTGTAAAGAAACAGTGCATGCACTGCAATCAGCCTGGCTGTGTGTCAGCATGCCTGGTGAAGTCAATGGAAAAAAGAAAGGAAGGGCCTGTGACCTGGGCGCCCAATTGTATGGGCTGCAGATACTGCATGGTCTCCTGTCCCTTTGACAGTCCAAAGTTTGAATACAACAGCCCCGCCCCCAGGATCCTGAAGTGCACCCTGTGCTGGGATAGGCTTGAAAAAGGAGAGAAGCCCGCCTGTGTGGAATACTGTCCGGTAGAAGCCCTTACGTTTGGCGCCAGGAGGGAACTTGTAGAGGAAGCAAAAAGACGGATATACGGGGGAAATGGAAAATATCTCCCCCACATTTACGGAGAGCATGAAGTTGGGGGAACAGGATACCTTTATATCTCCAAAGTTCCCTTTGAGCAGATTGGTTTCAGGACAGATCTGGGACAAACCGCCTATCCAGCGCTTAGCAAGGGCTTCTTCTGGAATATTGTTCTCCTTGATATTCTCATTCCTCCTCTCTTATTAGGAATACATTATGCAACAAGACGAGAGAAGAAAGTAAAAGTCATAGAAGGAGGAAAAAGATGAATAGTGTGTCATTCACAGAAGAAAAAAAGGGGTTAAAAGATATTTTGGCTTTCATCCGCAGTGAATTGAAGCCAAAAGGGAAGGCTTTAACCCCCTTCAATATGATCTCTGCTCCTATCATTCTCCTCGGCGCGGTTCTTATTGTCATCCGTTTTACGATGGGACTGGGCTCCGTGACCAACCTTTCTCAAGACTATCCGTGGGGACTGTGGATCGCATTTGATGTCTTAATAGGCGTTGCATTTGCCGGAGGCGCCTATGTTCTTACCTTCGTGTACTATATTCTCGGAGCGGAAAAATACCATTCCATTGTCAGGGTAACCATCCTCAATGGTTTCCTCGCATATGCTTTTTATTCGGGTGCCTTGCTATTAGACCTTGGGCGTCCGTGGAATGCATTGAACTTCATCATAGGGAATAAATTCGGGGTGAGTTCTGTGCTCTTCATGGTTGCCTGGCACTTTTTCCTTTATACGGTAGCCCTCCTTATTGAATTCTCTCCAATAGCGGCAGAGTGGCTTGGGTTGAAAAGGGCGCGGAAAATATTGGGATCCCTCACCCTCGGAGCGGTCATATTCGGCATCATGCTTTCAACCGGCCATCAGGCGGGTGTCGGGGGGGTCTTTTTGCTGGCAAAGCATAATATCCATCCCCTGTGGTATTCAGATTTTATCCATGTTCTCTTCGTTGTCTCCAGCATTTTTGCCGGGCTTTCGATGGTCATCTTTGAAGGAATGATAAGCCACCGAGTGTTCAGTAATCAGATGGACCACGAGCATCGATCATCTAATAATGATATCGTCATAGGTCTGGGAAAAGTGTGCGCGGTGGTATTGTTCGTTTATTTCTTCATTAAACTCCTCGAATTCATTCACGGAAAACAGTGGTCGCTCCTCAATACCCCGATGGGTTACTGGTACCTTACCGAGGTCATCGGATTTGTACTGATTCCCTGCGGTCTGTTTCTGTCGGGAACAAGGCAGCTAAACGTCACGTATATCCGTGCGGCTGCCATTCTTACCATGGCCGGGATTTTTATCAACCGATTCAATGTATGTATCATTGCCTATAAATGGTACCTCCCTTTGAGTGAAAGGTACTTCCCCTCCTGGATGGAGGTTGCGGTAACCCTATCTATTATATGCGCCGAAATCTGGGTATTCAGGTGGATTGTCAACCGAATGCCGGTGTTCCGAGAATCGCCAGAATGGGCCATTGAAGAAAAAACTCAGGAAAAGAATATAACTACAAGAAAGGAGGTTCCCCAATGGAAGGTTTCAGCTACGTAGACATCTTTGCGACAAAGCATATTGAATACCTGCTTGTGATCGGTTTTCTTCTGCTCTTTATCCCTTTCTGGAGATTTTTGAACAGGCCAGCAAAGGCAGTCTTTGAGGCGGCGGAGAGGATTGTCCCTGCAATTAGCGAATGGTTTCGCCTCCCGGAGGAGATGTATTACCACCTGGGACACAGTTGGGCAGTTCCAGAGGAGGGCAATGTGGTTAAGGTAGGCGTTGACGATTTTGCCCAAAAACTTGTTGGAAAAATCAATGCGATTCAGATGCCCAATATCGGGTCAACTCTAAGTCAAGGGGATAAAGGGTGGGCGTTAAAGGTGGATTCAAAAACTCTTGATATGCTCTCACCCGTGGATGGGAAAGTGGTCGCCATCAATGAAGAGCTTATTCACTCACCCCAAAACGTTAATCAGGACCCTTACCATAACTGGCTGATGAAGGTGGAAACTCCCAGATTTTCAGTAGACAAAAAACAATTGCTCTCAGGAACACTGGCCCAAAAATGGATTGAAGAGGCAAGAGAAAGGCTACTTTCAAGAATGAATTACAATCTTGGTTTGGTCTATCAGGACGGTGGTTTGCTGGTCGACGGTATGGCAAGAAATCTCGATCGAGAAAAATGGGATGAAATAGTAAAAGACTATTTCCTAATTACCGAAGTTTGAAAACAAGGAAGGAGGGACGACAAGGGTTTTCCACATGCGTTATCAAGAGAATATAGGATGGCAGGGTTTTTGATTCTAATCTTTGCTGAGTGGGGGAACAACCCAATTGTTCTGTGAGGGTAAAAGGATGGACAAAAAAATGAACGGCTGCCCCAAAGAGGAAAACTACCGGCTCATTCCCAAGAAAGAACTGAAGTGCGTTTGGATGACCGCGGGTCTCCTCTCTTATAAACTCTGTAAATATGATCTACAGTGCGAGAAATGTCCTCTTGATTGGGAACTCAGAAATCTCTCTTCGACGACCTCCCTTGATTCAACAGCCTCTCCGGAAGTGAAAAACCGGAGACCTGAAGAGCCAGGCCCGACTCATCCTTTGGAAAGGGAAGGAGAAGAGAAGGGGGGGCTAAGGGAAGACCTTTCTCATTTAGACATTAAAGAGTCCTTATTTTATCATCCCGGACATACCTGGATTAAGGTGGAGAGGGCTGATGAGGTCCGGGTTGGCATTGACAATTTCTTGGGGGGAATTTTAGGGAAAGTCAACGCTTTCGTGCTTCCCCTATCTGGAAGGCGGGGTATCCAGGGAGAAAACCTCTGCTCAATCATCCAGGAAGAGGGTATTGTGCATATTGTTTCCCCGATCAGTGGATTAATTCTTTCGGTCAACCAGAGACTGAAAGACCGCCCCGAACTGATCAGCCGAGACCCCCTGGGAGAAGGGTTTTTGCTGACCCTGAAACCCAAAAACCTTCAGCGAGATCAAAAACAATTCTTCTTTGGAGAGGAGGCCCTTTCCTGGTGCCGGAAGGAATGGGAACGGTTTAAAGAGGATGGTATTTCAGAGCTGCATCTTGGACAGGAAGGGCTGGGTATTACCATGCAGGATGGGGGGATAAAACTCAGAGAGATAAAAAAATTAATTGGCCCGGAGCGATATATTCGGCTGGTAAGCGCCTTTCTGCGGAAAGGAGAAAAAATTTTTTCCAATCTTGGAGCATAAAAGTAATTTAAACTCAACATTCCAGTTTGGATTTTAACTCTTTCATCACGCCCCCGATATCCCTCCTGATTTATCATCTATTTAAATTATTTTCTCATTGCTGCCTATGAAAGAATATGGTAAAAAGAATCAGCGGGTTGCCGAAAAACTCTATAACCGCCCGATGTGTCATGCTTGGTTCAGCATCTCAACCAAATCAATGGATTACAAAACCCTGAACCAACCTGTGAAACAAGTTCAGGGCATGGTTCAGGGTGACAAATAACGACGCGGGAAAATGAAGAGATGAAAGACTGGGCGCAAAGAATATTCTTTAAAAAAATCCTGCCAGTTATTAGTATCAGGAGTTTGAGCTTTAAGCTTTACTTCCTTCTTGCCATCCTGCTCATTATCTCCTTTGCCGGAATCATGTATTTTAATGTCACCTCCTACACCAAGCATATTAATGAAAGCGTCATGAACCACGCTATTCAAGCCAGTGACCTGATCAAACGCTCTACTCGATACAGCATGTTGAAAGATGATAGGGAAAACCTCCAAAATACTATTGCTACGATTGGTGTGGAAGAAGGAATGGAGGGAATCCGAATTTATAATAAACCAGGACAAATTGTCTTTTCAAACAACCCAGCTGAGGTTGGCGCCACTGTGGACATCAAAGCGGAACAATGCATTGTCTGTCATGATAGAGTGCCCCCCCTGGTGCATCTTAACACACAAAATAGAATCAGAATTTTGACCTCCCCACAAGGATACCGGGTTTTGGGCCTGATCAACCCCATAGAGAATGAACCCGCCTGTTTTACGGCTGATTGTCATGACCATTCTTCCAAAGATAAGCTCCTCGGTCTTTTAGATGTGAAGTTATCTTTAAAATCTGTGGACGAGGAAACCTATCAAACCAAGAAGCAGGTGATTCTATTCTCCAGTATTATGATTGTATTTACTGCCGTGCTATTTGCGGGATTCATCATACGTATGGTCCATATCCCTATCAGAAAGCTTGCGAGGGGAACCAGGGAAGTGGCCAATTTGAATCTTGACCATGTCATTGATTTTACCTCTAAAGACGAGATGGGAGAATTGGCCCTATCGTTTAACAAGATGACTAAAGAGCTGAAGGCCGCAAATGAAGCGAATCAAGAGTGGTCTTCAACCCTGGAAAAAAAGGTCGAAGAGAGGAGCGAAGAGCTTAAGAAGGTTCAAGACAATATTATCTTAATAGAAAAGATAGCTTCTCTGGGAAAACTTTCTGCTGTGGTAGCCCATGAGATCAATAATCCTTTATCCGGAATCCTCACTTATGCAAGTCTATGCCTCAAGATCATCCAGAATCCCACCTCCTTTTCTCAGGGAGACTCTCTCGTCCAATACTTGACTACGATCAAAGATGAAACCAAACGTTGCGGCGAAATCGTCAAAAACTTGTTGATTTTTGCAAAAAAGGACTTTGGTAAATGGACGGAAGAGAGTCTCCACAAAATCATTCATAACAGCATCCAGCTGGTTAAACACAATATGGAGATAAAAGAACTGGAACTCGTTCAGGAATTCACGAAGGGTAATGACATCATCTATTGTGATTCCAGCGGGATCCAACATGTATTTGTAGCTTTATTTATTAATGCCATCGAAGCGATGTCCAAAGGAGGGAAATTAAAGGTCAAAACCAATCTTTTAGATGGCAGCAATGAGGTTCAGATCATTATTTCGGATACCGGTAGCGGAATCCCTGATGAAATCCTTCCCAATATTTTTGAGCCCTTCTTTTCCACCAAGGAGTCCACCGGATTAGGTTTGGCGGTTGTCTACAGGATTATTCGGCAACATGAGGGTAGGATCGAGGTGGAATCCAATCTTAATGAAGGAACGACCTTTATTATTCACCTGCCCAAGAGACCCTTTACAGTTCAGGAGGGATTGAATAGCAATGGCATCAACCTTGAGCCCCAACATTAAGGAGAAAGAAGATGGATAACCAGAGCATTGGCATATTAATTGTTGATGACGAGTTTTCGGTTAGAGATTCCTTATATAACTGGTTTAAAGTTGAAGGATATCGGGTCGATACTGCTGAAAATGCTATGGAGGCTTTGAAAAAACTGCAGGAAAACCAATGGGACATTGTTCTGTTGGATATTAAGATGCCTGGAATGGACGGCATAGAACTCCAGAAACATATTAAGAAGATTGATAAGAATATTGTCGTGCTTATTATCACTGCCTATGCCACCGTGGACACAGCAGTGGAAGCCATGAAAGATGGGGCCTTCGATTATCTTTCTAAACCCATCGATCCGGATAAGCTATCTATTTTGATTCGTAATGTCGTCAACCAGAGAAGGCTGATTGCTGAGAATATTCAGCTTAGGCAAAAGGTGGAGGAGCTATCCCTGCAGGATGAGATTGTGGGGGAAAGCTCCCAGATTAAAAAAATTCTGGAGATGATAGAGGTTGTGGCCCAAACCGATGCTACGGTAATGATCCGGGGGGGAAGCGGAACGGGTAAAGAGCTGGTCGCTCAAGCCATCCATGGTAAGAGCAACCGGCGATATTTTCCCATTATTTCCATCAATTGTGGGGCCCTTACCGAAGGCCTTTTGGAAAGCGAACTCTTCGGCCATGAAAAGGGCGCTTTTACCGGAGCCCAATATAAAAGAAAAGGAAAGCTGGAGATGGCCAATGGGGGCACGATCTTCTTTGACGAAATTGGAAATATTTCCATGAAGATGCAGATGGACCTCCTTCGGGCCATTGAAACCAAACAGTTTAGTCCCCTTGGAAGCAATAAAGTAGTCAATGTGGATTTCCGGGTGATTGCTGCAACGAATACCGATCTCGAAAAGGAAGTGGCGGAAAAAAATTTTCGGGAAGACTTCTATTACCGCTTAAATGTCTTTTCTATTCAAATTCCACCCCTTCGGGAAAGGCCTGCGGATATACCCCTCCTCGCTCACTATTTTCTCAAGAAGTATGCCCACTCTATGAACAAAAATGTTACAGACATCTCTCCGGAGGCGATGAAGATATTGATCCAGTATGATTGGCCAGGCAACATAAGAGAGTTAAAAAATACGATAGAGAGAGCCTTGGTCGTCGTGGGAAAGAAAAATAGAATTGAGTTGGATGATTTAAATATTCCCTACCTTTCCAGGCCAACTCCTCCGGGGAGAGATTCCCTGGAGGAGTTAGAAAAGGCTCATATCCAAAGAATATTGGAGCAAACCAACTGGAACATTTCTAAGTCTGCGGAGATACTAAAAATAGACAGGGTCACCCTTTACAACAAAATCAAAAAATATAGCTTACAGAAATAGCCCATCCATTCATGTCTTATATCGACATCGTACCCATTGGTGAGATAGCGGAACCCTTACTTGTATCTCTCAAGGAAAGCATTTTCCAAACCTTCAAAATTCAGACCCGGATTCGCAAACACCCGTTTGACCTTTCCTCTGTCTATGACCCTATCCGAAATCAGTACAACTCCAGCGGGCTTCTGCTCCAGGTAATCAATGATACTCCTCCAGAAACCTTGAAGATTTTAGGGGTCACTGAGTTGGACCTGTTCATACCCATCTTTACATTTCTCTTCGGAGAGGCCCAGCTGAACGGGGTCGGAGCTTTAGTTTCTGCCCATCGCCTTCATAATCCATTCTACGGCATTCCTGAGAATGAAGAGCTGTTTAAAAATCGTCTTCTGAAAGAGGGCATCCATGAATTAGGACACACCTTTGGTCTCATTCACTGTTTCACCTTAAGGTGTGTAATGAACACTTCAACCTATGTCGAAGATATTGATCAGAAATCCGCCCATTTCTGCAGGGCCTGTGAACGAGAAGTCTTTCATCGGCAAGAGGGAAAAAATATCTAAGTGGGAATCCAGTTCAAAAATACCGGATTCCCCCGTATCAAGCACGAGGCAGGCTTGGTCAGGCCCGGGCAGGCATTTATGGCCTTTCACTGGAGAGAGGCTCCGGCGAATCGGTTGACAAACCCTGCCCTTGATCCCCAGGCAAAGATCCCCGAATTCAAGGTGGCCTCTGTAAATGCAATCCTGACTGTGCTTGAGATGGCAGCTGAGGACAACAGATTCCTAACCGCCCTTGCAGAAAACCCCGCAGGTATCCTGGCCTCCTATGACCTCACACCCGAACACCGCAAAGCCCTTATTGAAGGAGACATCGCATCGATTGAGAAGTGGATTGGCCCTCTTGATGAACGACTGCAGGTGTGGTTGAAGGCCCGTCTCAAACAGGAGAATATTTCAGAAAAGCAGGCCTCACGGATTTAGACTCTTTCGGACCATCTAACGAACTCGTATGACAAATCACACGGGTCCCGGTGTTTCTACACTCTTTTTTCGATAGCATCATAGACCTTTTTTCGATGGATGATACCGAGTATCCAAACCTCTTCTCCTGTAATTTTAAAGACGACCCGATAATCTCCTACTCTTAGCTTCCAATAGCCGCGGAGTGTTTTTCGCAGCGGTTCACCATAAAGATGAGGTGCTGTGGCCAACCGTGTTTCAATGGCGGTTTTAATGCGGTTTCTGAGCCTTGCGTCAAGCAGAGGAATATCGGCAGATTTCACATCCGGATGGTATTTCAGTTCGAACGGCATGGTTACCAGATCTCGTTGTGCTTCAGGGCCCTGGATTTTTTGAGTGTTCGCTCTCTTTTTTCAGCAAATGCGGAAAGCGCCATATCTTCTTCGATCTCCAACGCTTCTTTCACAAGGTCTCGAACCTTTAACGATAGGGAAACACCATCCCTGTTCGCCAGCCGTTCGATGGTGTGGTAAAGCGGTTTTTCCAGCACCACATTAATCCGAGGGTTTTTAACGGCCATCCTTCTCACCTCCGACACCAGTGTAACACTTATGACACACCCGGTCAATGATTTTTATGACCTCTCTCATTTTTATCCATTAGACCCTACCCAAACGCAACGGTAGAAGAATAGTTAGAGCTTCTCCATCTCAAAAGTATATTCTGACGGATATTCCAAAACCCATATTAAGGGGATTAGTAACAAAATTCCCCCGATTAAAGCCCCCACAGATAACTGCTCCCTTTTAATATGCCCTGTAAAATCCTTATAACCACCCTTTTTCAAAATCACTGTTCTCATTGTCCCTGCTGCTGAACTATCAGAATAGGTATAAGGGGTTTCCCCCTTAAACTGCCCATCCAAAATTAACTTCGCACCAGGGGGGTTGGATTTTATTACGGTTGCACTTGCGCATCCAAACAGGAAAAAGAAAACGGTCATTAGGGCTACGATTTTCATGATAAGCCACCTCCTGAGTTTAAAATTTCTCCTGATCTTAATTTTAATTTGTCAATTTTATCCCTAACCCTTTAGGGATTCTCCAGGCTGTTATAACGGCTAAAATTATCCAGAGTATATCGAAACCACTAACCATTGATCCTATACCTTCTATAAAATCATAAATAACCTCTTCCATAAAAATGGAGATGGAATCAGCAATTTCCTTCCCGTACTGTTTCGTAGCTTCATTTTTTATGTAATGAAAGAAAATGAAATACTTGCCTATCGCAATTCCTAAGACGCTTGAGATAACCGAAATAATTTGAAGTGGAAAACCCCTTTTACCTCTTGAAAACAAGAGAACTGCAAATCCGGTTAGCCAGCCCATACCCCACGCCATAAACCCGATCACATATCCTGTACCGACGGCTATTAATGCCCACAAACCCCCACCTAACACTGCTGCTAATCCACCACCAATCAAGGCTTGCAAAATTGAACTATTTGTTAACTGTTCTTCTTCGGCAACCTTTATAATTTGAGCATGAATTGTTTCTACCGCTTGTGTAGCATCGTTTCTATTCATGCCCATGTCCACTAACTCTTTAGAAATGGTCAATTTATCAACACCAGCCTCCAATTTTTCCATCACAAAAGAATAGAGTTTCTCTAAACCTTCTTTTTGGGATTCGTTCTCATTGTTTTCCATGACACCTACCTCCTATATTGCCATTGCAAACCATTATAAGGCTTATAAAAATTCTGATTGGGGCGGTCATAATGTTGATCTAAATATGTTTTTGGATTCCCCGAAGTGATCCTTCCGGTATTAGGGTTATAATTCCCTGGGAAGCTGTAATTGTTATAAGGATTTCTGTCAGGATTAGTCCGGTAGTGAGGCTGAACATAAGTTCCATCTCGCCGAGTATATCCCCGAACCCTTCCTGCCTCAGCCAGGCTGACTGTTAAAAAACTGATTAATACCACCAAAGCCGCTACCAACATAATCGCTCTCTTCGTTTCCATAATCTAGCCCTCCTTTTGACTTTTTTCAGTCTCTACCACAAAGACTTCCGGAAGGCGGGTTTTCTTCCCGTTAAGCTAAAAATAGTTTTTACTTATGAAATTGGCAAAAATATCAACCAATTATTCTGTTTACAAAATTTTCTAATACAGGTATATTCCCCCTATGGTTGAGGACGTCATTTCCGTTATTGAGGGATGTATCAGAGGGGAAGAACCTTTCTGGAACACTTTCGTCAAGGAATTTGGTTCTATGGCTGAGAACATCCTTCGGAAGTTTTCTGACATAGCCTCTCACGATCGAGAGAACATCATTCAAAATGTGTTTATTAAGCTTTTTAGGGGGGGCCTAAGTAATTTTCAGGGGTCAACCAAATACGAATTCTTTAAATATTTCAAAACTATCGTTATCCACGAGGGAATTTCTTATCTAAAATCTGAAGGGAAAGATAAGGGGAACATCTTCCTTAATGGGGAAGATTCTGCGGGGGTTTCTCTGAAGGAATTGATTCCTAACCAAGACCCTCTTTCGAATCCAGATTTAATTGCAGAAGGGAAAGAGGCCTTGAAAATTATACAAAAGGTCATGGAGGGATTTCCCCTGTTGGATCAGCAAATCTTCTGGATGAAACTCCAAGGATATAAGGATGAAGAAATCAAAAAGATTCTCGGAATACCTCTTGGCACCGTAGCTTCTAAATACTCCCGGATAAGAACGAAAATTGTTGAGGCATTAGGGGAAAGTTGAATTTGATGGGAAGAAATTTCACTTTTAATTAGTCATTATAAGAGGAGATCATGGCTGTATCTTTTGAGTCGAAATTTAAAAAGTATTTTAAAAATATTGAAATCATGAAGACACCCTCCTGCCTGGATACCGATACCATTGGCTTTTACATTGAGAACAAACTCCCCAAAGGAGAAAAAATGAGAGTAGAGAAGCACATTAGCTCCTGCCTATATTGTCTTAATCAGCTTACGGAGTTGAAAGAGTTGATCTTTTTTCAAAAGCATAGGGCACCTCTCCCCTCTCGCCTTCTACAAAATATCAAGGGTCTATTTCCGAAAGGAGAGAAACCCCAAAAAGATTTCTTGAAAGATATTTTCCACCCCTTCATTCAAAGCATTTATGATCTCTTAACTTTTCCCATACGGAAATGGCGGTACGCCACGGTTTCAATGGCTACCGCATTAGCAGTCATCTTCATTATGATAATTTATAGAGGTTTCACTCCAGATAAACCCTTTGATATAGAGAAAATGCAGCAACCCAGGACTTTCACCATGCTCCATTTAAAGGAAGTTAAAAATCCAATAATTCTTGAAACGGGAGATATTGATAATACATTTGAAAAAGTTAGAAGACTCATTCAAACCCATAATGGCAAGATGATAGAGGCCATTTGGATAGAGCAAGGGATAAAGATGGTTTTTAGTTTGGAAAAAGAAGAAGAAATCCAACTGTTTAAAGAATTCGATAAGTTAGGTAGAACAAAGATAGAAAAAGAAGGTTACAGAGACAAAAAAGGGAATATTGTGGTTTTGTTGAAGGAAAGATGAGAAAAAATTGGCATGACTTTCATATTTGTATATATGATTTACTGGGCTGTCTTCCCCCTGAACCGGACTGAGTTAGACCCCATCGAGGATGCCCATGGACGAGACTGAGCGACGCTATCGTTTAATCCAGCGGCTTGCGGTCATCTTCAGCGATGTTCAAGACTTGCTGCTTGATGAACACATATTCTGGGAGCTGCAAGATATTGTTCGGAACAACCCGAAGTTCGCCGAGGCATCAGGCCTGTTCACTCAGTGGATGGCCTCGGCTTTTGTCCAGGCAACGGCAGTAGGTGTTCGCCGACAGGCAAAGTACGACGATGATAGCGTGTCCCTCAAGTGGTTCCTACTGGAGGTTCAAAAGTATCCCTCCCTGGTGTCCCGCGAACACTACATGAGTCTCTATGAAGGGAAGGAAATACAGTTCATTGAAACCGCCCAGCAGGAGTTCAATGAAGTCGCTGGTGAGGGCGGTCCTTACATTTCAGTGGAACTCGTTGAGGGCCATCTACGCGAGCTCGATGCCGCAGTCAAAAACATTGAACACTATGTTGACAGGCGTATTGCGCATTACGACAAGAGAGGTCTCGCACGCCCTACGCCGACGTTTGCAGACTTGAGCAGTGCCCTGAAGACTCTCGAAAAGTTCGTGAGATTGTACTGGAAGCTACTTAAAGGACCAGCTGTAATCACATTGCTACCGACCATCCAAAACGACTGGAAGGACATCTTTCGCTTTCCTTGGATGTGAAGCAATGTAAGTTCGTCCTCGAGGGTCAACGTCTATCAAGCTGCTCCAGGCGACGGCAAGAAAAGCAGTACTTGAGCGTATCCAATCTTTCATTGGAAATTATCAACAACGCACGCTGTATCGCAGTGAAGACGTCAGACGGAAGCATCGGCCATAACTTGTCCTGGCAATACCTGCCCCCTATCACATCTCATCCTTAATCGCCAATCAATATAAAAGGCGCCCAAAAATAAGGATTCTCATAGCCCCTTTGGCGAAGATACTCTTTCGCCTTCGATAGTGCTTCTACTTTGTTTACGCCCTGAGCAAGGAGCCGATAAAACTCTTCCATAAAGAGTGCGGTGGAGTGATCAGCCACTTCCCACAGGCTCACGATGACAGCCCGAGCACCTGCATCCATGAATGCTCGACTAAGTCCAATTACTCCTTCTCCTGCAATTCTCAATCCTAAACCTGTTTTACAGGCAGAAAGAGTAACTAACTCTGAATTCAAGTTGAGTTTGTATATTTCGCTAAGCGTTAAAAATCCGTCTTCCTTGCCGTCTGGATCAGCGGTTAGGACTAAGGCAGGCTCGTTAAGGTATGGGACATCGTATGCAAGAATGCCGTGGACAGCAAAATGGAGATATTGGTACTTCGTTAAATCTTTGGATTTCACTTGTTTCTCGGAAGCTTCAACCCCAATCAATAATTCCAGAGAGTCCAATCTACTTCCAAATGCATCCTTTATCTTTTGCAATTCGACTCCCGAATGTTTTAACCGTTCAAAAGCGTAGCCTTGTTCCTTCGCTCCTTTACGAACTTTACCTCTCAAAGTAACAATATTAGGTTCTTGCCTCCGCTCACTTTCATGTAAGAAGCTCACCTGTGATGGGGTAAGGCGTTCATCGCTTGGTCCATAGACTGGATCCCCGAAAGCCAATACGGTGCCCTTCGGAGGGAGATTTTGAGGTACCATTTGACGATTAATAGTAAGAATCGTTGCAGAGGGATAATAGCTGATATAAAATTTTTCGCATAAAAAGCGTTGTGTTTGTTGACCTTTATTCCCTCCTCTCACTTCGGTGATCAAGGCTTCAAATGGGACCACATTCAAAATACCGTCTGGTATAATAATTAGTCGTTTCGAGGGGGGTATTTCCTCGAGGGCAGGCTTTAGAACTGCTTTAAAAAGCTCTATTGGCACAGTAAAATTAAATTGTTCGTACCTCACGTTTCTAAACGGCGTGAGAAATTTTCTTATTAATTTTTCTATATCATAAGTCTTGACCGGCAACCGTATAAACTTTAGGATTTCATTCTGCCCTCTATTCCTTTTCAATATCCACGCATAGGTCCAATCTAATCCAACCGTGTACACAATTAAGGTTTCTCCCTCCCGAATTGCCAATTGGCCGAGGCGAAAAACCTCTGGGTATCGGAGGACTGCGTATAATGGGTAGTTTTTACGCAGTTCCTTAATAACAGTTTCTTTCTTTTCCATGGCCGATTTCCAAGCCTCTTCCATCTTATCCAGTTCTGCTTCCGATATTTGGTATTGAGTTGAAGCTAAGAAATAGGCCATATGAGCAGATGAGGCTTTATTTAAAATTTCTTCCTCCTCTTTTCGGACATCTGATGGAACAGTTTCCTGGATAAATCTCAATCTGGCTTTTGAAAACTGTTCCATCCAGGTACGAGCTTTGCTCAACTCCGCATAATATAGGGCTTCCTCTGCGAGTTTATTTTTATCGGATCCGTCAACCCGATAGAGGTGGTAAAGCGACTCAACAATACCTTCATAAGGTGATAGCTCCCTTTCGAAAAAGCCCATCTTGTGTCTTTCGACCACAATTCTGCCCCTTAGATCTTCAGTCAATTCGATTGCCTTTTTATACGCCTCAATAGCCTCAATATATTTTCTCATGTGGAGATAAACAAAGCCGATAGCATTATAATCCTCTTTAATATTAGATGGATTTTCAGATTCGATAGCAAGCTTTAAATGTTCTTCGTAAATCTGAATTGCTGCTTCATATTTGCCTTGGACAGTAAGTACCCGACCAATTTGATCTAAAGCAAGACGCTCATAACTTGTTTCTGCCTTTGTTGCTCGTAGGATTCCAAGCGCCTCACGGCTTATTCGGATTGCTTCCTCGAACTTTCCAATAGAAATATGGATGCCCCCAATATGAACAAGAGTACAGCCCTCTGAAACTCGATCACCAATTTCTTTGGCTAATGAAAGTGCCTTTTCAAAATATTCAAGAGCTTTGTTATGTTCATCCATTCTCCTGTAAAATTCACCAATAATCGGCAATTGCAACATCTCAAAACGCTTGCCTGCTTGTTTAGATAACTCAAGTCCTTTTAAGTACCACTGAAGAGCCTCAATCTTGTCACCAAAACCTTCGTAGGCTGCCGCATAAGCATTTGAAATTGTGGCATGTAGGTTTGGATCAGTTACGTTAACTGCCATTTTTTTGGCCAAATCTAAAGAGAAGAGCCGACTGTTATTATCCCCGAGCTTTGCATGGACAGACGCATTCTCTAATAATATTCTTATTTGTGATTTTTTATCTGAAAGCTCTTCGAACAGTTTAAAAACCTTTACTTGCTCGGCGAGTGCCCCTGAAAAAAAACCAAGTTCAAGATATACATTTGCCAATCCACTACGCAGATCAGCTTCCCCTGTTTTTTCTCTAAAGATTCTTGCGTTGGCATCGAGGGCTTGTAACAATAATTCCATTATATGCATAGTTCTACCAAGTCTCTTTAAATAACTAATTTTCCACCAAAACGTTTTTTTTGCCTCGTTTAGATTTACCTCTTCTACCTGGATGATTATTGCTTTATCCAAGGTTTCAATAGCCTCATTTTCTCTATTTAATTCCGCTGAACTTTGCCCTGCTATTCTTAGGTTTTCTGCTTCTTTGGTTCGATTTCCAAGTTTACGGAATAATTCGGCGGCACGTAAGGCGTGTTTGTTTGCCTCCTCAAAATTATGTGTTCCGTAATAGGCTTGAGCAATCGTCCCCTCAACGTTAGCAACACTCAATTCATCTTTCAGTTTTTCAAAATGGCTAATCGCTTTCAAAAACTCTTGTAAGGCCGCTTGTGGGTTTCCACTTGATAAATATGCTATGCCAAGGCTTACCTGAAGTCCTGCTAAGCGATTCACGTCTCCCAATGATCGGGCTAAAGAAATCCCCTCTTTAAAATCCTGAATAGCGAGGTTCGCGCGACCCTGTGCATTGTAAATTATCCCACGTGCCCCAAGGATAAGGAGTTTCAGTGGAAGGTACTTTTCTGTTTTTAGAAGAACTTCCTGAAGAGGAACTTCTACCTCCTGAAATCGACCCAATCCAATTAAACTCCTTGAAATTACAAATGTGGCGTACACTTCGAGGGGCAATTGCCTGGAATCTTGGGCCAGTTGCAATGCTTCCCTGCCGCTGTCATAAGCCTCCTGATATTTATTGAGGCCAAGGTAGGCTTCAGCAATTTGCCAAATTACACCAGCTTCTCCAGCCTTCCCGTGTGAGGCGCTCACTATCGGACGTAACCTTTCCCAAAACTGGAGACGATCAATCACTTTTAACTGCGAAGAAAGCTGTATGAGTTTCAGGGCCAGTGCCTCGGATTCGGGAGGTATATTCTTTAGCTTTTGAAAAAGCTCTCTTAAGACCGAGGTTGTAAAAATGGCTTTTTCTGTTTCTCCGCTTTTCTCCTGGAAGAAGGCTAACATTGTGTAAAGGCTTGTTAACAAGGACGTGGGGGGACCCTGTGCTCCGATATTTATGGCTGATTCAATATATTGGGTGGCTTCAATCAAGCGTCCCTGGTGGTATAGCTGAAAGGCCGCTTTTACCAGATTATCGATCTCAAAGTGGGCAGTATTTAAAGAATTCTGTTTTGTATTAACGAGATAGGAGGTGCAAGAAATGTTGAAGGGACCGGAAAGTAGAAGTATAAAGACAAAAAAGATGAAGCTAATTTTGATTTCATTATACCTGCCTTTTAAAAAAGCCATAAAAAGTTAACGTTTTTCCAACGCCCCCAATATAAACTGCTGTACCTCGTCAATGGCGATTGCGAAATTTAACCCCGGCCCAATCGTGCTTACTAAAACTCCAATGAATCGACCATTAGCATCAAAGAGAGGTGCTCCAGAGCTCCCAAAGCTGATGACGGCTTGAGTCTGAATTAAAGTAGCCTTATGGATTGTGCCAATGTCTGATCTCCATTCCTCCTTTGGGCGAATTTGACTAATTACACCTACGGTATAACTCCATAATAATCTTTCAGGGTGGCTTATCGCGAATACATCTTGACCAACCTCAACCGTAGATAAATGGCCAAACTGTACAGGGGATAAATTGGACGGTAGATTAACCAATCCGAGGAGCGCCAGGTCTCGAACCGGATCGGTTTTAAGAACTCTCGCAAAAAAAACATCTTTCTTTGAGAACGATATTTTCCCTATAATGTCTATAGGTTTAAATAATACCCCGACAATTTTTTCATTTTCAACTACGTGCCAATTCGTAATGATTAAGCCTCTGTGGGAAATTATTACCCCTGATCCCATCCTTATCCCATCTGCTGTAATTATATAGACAACAGAATTAACGACCTGCCGATAAAGCATAGGGCCAGCAAGTGATCGAGTCGTTATGTCCAGCGTTTGTTCTTCAATTCTTGAATTATCTAATAACTTTTCGAAATTTCTTACAATTTTTTGTTTGAGTATTTCTTCATCGGCTGCTACCGAAGGTGACACGATAAAAAGTAAAACTAACCAAGCAATTAAAAAGATAGCCTTTTTCATATATTTGCCCCTTTCATCTTTAAATCACTAAATATTTCAATAAGAGATTACTTAAACTGTGGGGGAAAGTCAATAATCTGTACAGAATGGCAAAGACAAGAAGGACGGAGATGTCCATAATTTTAATCGAGGGTCGAGAGAGGAGATCTGACAAGAAAGAGTTGAGTTAATTGGAAAGGGATTTTCCCAAATTGCCTTAAAACCTCCGTCACCTCCCTTTATTAAAAAAATCGCATTTTGGCAGGACTGACCCTGAGGTATTGTATTGACATTCACTGTAGGACGATGTAATATAGCGAATAACAAACAGCCAGAGGAGGTTTCTATGGCAGGCGTTCAGAAAAGCTTGCGTCTCCCGCCGGAGACCACGAAGGAAATTGAGCAAATGGCTAAAGAGACAGGCCAGGATTTTTCAAACGTGACCAAGGATCTCTTGCAGGAGGCCATTAAAATGAGGCGTTGTCCTGGAATATTATTTGCCGAGGGGACCGGCGGAAGAAGGGCCCGGGTGGCCGGAACGGGAATTGAAGTTTGGGAAGTGATTGCCGCTTATAAAAATATGAAAGAGGATTTCAAAAGGCTGCAAAAGGCATATCATTGGCTATCCGGGGAGCAACTCAAAGCGGCCCTTGGATATTATAGAATCTATCCCCAGGAAATTGACCAGCTCATCGGGCAGAACGAGCGGTGGAATGATGAGCAGGTTCGAGACCGTTATCCCTTTATGAGGTCCTCCTGGTGAAATTTTACCTGGACGAAGACCTCAGCCCTAAGATTGCCGAAATACTTAGAAGAAGTGGAATCGACGCACTCAGCGTTCATGAGGCCCGTATGTGCGAGGCATCGGACCAAAGGCAACTCGATTTTGCAGCGGCGGAGAAAAGATGTTTGGTGACCAGAAATAGGGACGATTTTATCAGGCTCACGGTTCAATTCTTCAATGACCAGCGGGCCCATTGTGGAGTGCTCATCGTCCCCTACAGTCTCCCCGGAGATCAATTTTCACGAATAGCCATCCTGATTAAGAAGTTCTCCTCGGTTCATCAAAAAGTACTTGCTCCTTATTCAGTTGCGTTTCTCCCAATAAAATAGGCTCCGGGGCCAGCCCGTTGACATCTGGAAAACAAAGAGACCTAACCTTAAAAACACATATGGAGGTATGAAGGGAACATCCGATCCGGGTTCTCCTTGCGAATCCTCTTTCAAGATATTATTCTTCCTTCACAAACATTGATGTTAGGTGGAGACCGAGAGGGAGAGGTTTAAGGGAGCCCTTTTCGGCCGATTCCATTAACGCGGAGGGAAGGCCGGAGTGATGAAGAGGTTCTCAGAGAACGAACGTCTATTCTACGGCTGGCATATCGTCGCCGGAGCCTTCATCATTCTCTTTTTCAACGCCGGCGCCCGGTATGCCTTCGGGATCATGTTCAAACCCATGGTCGAAGAATTCGGATGGAGTCGAGGGTCTGTCTCGCTCGTCTTTTTCGTGAACATGGTTGTTTTTGCCTTCGCACTCATCCTTACCGGAAGACTCTATGACCGTTATGGCCCCAAATGGGTGATCATCGTCTCAACCCTCTTTATTTCGGCCGGATTTGCATTGACGTCGACCATCCAATCCATCGGCCAATTCTTCCTTTCTTACGGAGTGCTGGCAGCCATAGGAGTGGCGGGAACCGCTGTTCCCTTCATTGCCACGGTCACGAGCAAGTGGTTCGAAAAAAAGCGCGGGCTTGCGATCAGCCTTGCCCTGTCTGGAAATTCGCTCGGCCATTTTGCGCTTGTGCCGCTCTTCAGTCTCTTTACATTGAGTTACGGATGGAGGGCGTTATACCTCTCCATTGGAATCATTATCCTGATTGTAAATATTTTGATCGCTTTCTTTGTGATCAGGGGAGATCCCCATCACCTTGGACTGAAACCTTTCGGACAGGAAGGTGAGAAGATCGGAAAAACGGAAATAAAGGGGAACCCTCTCTCCTCAACGAGCGACGAGGATTTCGGTTTGAAGCAGGCGATGAAGACCCGCTCTTACTGGCTCTTTGTGGTGATCATGTTCATATGCGGCGGAGGCGATTATTTTGCCACCACCCACCTGATCCCCATGGCAACGGATTATGGCGTCTCGCCGCAGACAGCAGGAAATATGTTGGGCTGGTATGGGTTGATGAGCCTTGCGGGGATTCTGGTGGCAGGGCCTGCGGCTGATCGGATCGGCAATAAAATTCCCATTGTCCTGACGTTCGCGCTTCGTTTCTTTCTCTACCTGCTGGCGGTTCAGTTTAAGACACTCCCTTCCCTTTATCTGTTTGCCTTTCTCTTTGGTTTCACTCATCTGATCACTGCTCCTCTGACCCCCATGCTGATCGGAAAACTTTACGGGGTGAGGTCGATTGGCGTTCTTACCGGTTTTGTGAACACCATCCATTTTTTAGGCGGGGGATTCTGGGCCTATATCGCTGGAGTCATCTTTGATGAGACCGGAAGCTACCAGCTGGCCTTCCTCCTCCTGGCTGGGATGGCGGCAGTGGCAGCTTTGTGCAGCTTAGGTATCGTGGAAAGAAGGCATCATGGATACGGGGCCGGGCGCTTCGGCGAAGGCAGGGCGGCGCCGCTTAAGGATTAACTCCGGACGCTCCAAAACCAATAAAAACCTCATTTTCATTGACGGCGAAAGTTTTCCAATAAAGGTCTAATGATCTACGACCCTAAAGATTTCGGAGTCAATAAATAAGTTGACATTAACCATACGTGATGGTCTCGTAAAAAGTCTGAAAAACCCATCATCAGTCATTCCTGCCCCGATTTTCATCGGGATAAACTCCAGTCCAGATCTTAGCGGGATATTTTCAAGCAGTTAGAATTCTCTGGATTCCCGTTTTCACGCCTGCGCGCTGAAGCGCTCTGGCGCGCAAGCATGGGAATGACGACTTTTTACGATTCCATCATATGTCATTGCGAACGAAGTGAAGCGATCTCAAGCGATTGCCACGCCTGCGTGCCGTAACGCTTGTACGGAGGGTTTCCAAAAAATTGGCACTTCGGCGTGCAGGCACGTCGCTTCACTCCTCGCAATGACTACTTTTCAAGGTCGTTCACTATCCCGGCTCCTCCTAGGGTATTCTGCATATTGTTTCCCCGATCAGTGGATTAATTCTTTCGGTCAACCAGAGACTGAAAGACCGCTCCTGGCGCCGGAAGGAATGGGAACGGTTTAAAGAGGATGTTATTTCAGAGCTGCATCTTGGGCAGGAAGGACGGATTTTCCCTCGCTTCAGTGACGCATTACAGCTTGAGGCCTTTTTTGCTTGACATATAAATTCCACATTCATATGATTATTTCATATTAGCAAGCCAAGGCACAAACAACAAACGGTCGTTGCGGTTTCGAGCATTTGACCGGCTGGAATGATAAAAACCACAGAATGAACCATCCAGACCCCTGCCAGGTTCAGCGCACTTACGATACGTTTCACATGGGCCGATCCTGCATGGACCTTTACAGCAATGATGTAGGGGTAGAGTTTGCTCATATCAAAAGCTTTGCCGCCCATGTGGGTGGGTCCCCAACCAATATGAGTGTAGGGTGCCGCAGGCTTGGACTGAAGTCAGCGTTATTAACCGCTGTAGACGAGCGGGGCGGGTTGTGATTGGTTTCAAACCTTCAGGCCGATGATGAGCGGTTGTGTTGAAACGCCATCATGATTTACTAAAGGGGGGCGAGCGGAATGAAAAGCGACATCTTGAACCACTTTGATCTAACCGGGAAAGTGGCCGCCATCACAGGCGGCGGAGGCGAGTTGTGCGGCGCCATGGCTGAAGCTCTGGGTTCTATGGGCGTAAAGGTGGCCGTGTTAGATATCGATCCGGGAAAAGCCGAAGCCCGGTCGGTGGCGGCCATACGGGCCGGAGGGACCGCCCAAGCGTTCCAGTGTAACGTGCTGGATAGGGTCCAGGTCCAGGAGCGCTACGAGGCGTTATGCAGCTTGTGGGGTGCGCCCGATTTTCTGATCAACGGCGCCGGAGGCAACGACCCCCGGGCCAGCACTTCCGAAGAATTTCATGTCCCCGCTGAATCATCCGGGCCATCTGCCCAGTCGTTTTTTGATCTGGATCCAGCCGGGTTCCGCCAGGTGTTTGACCTCAATTTCATGTCCACCTTTCTCATGACACAGGTTTTTTCCAAAGGGATGGTCGAGAAAGGGAAGGGGGCAATCGTCAACATCTCTTCAATGAGCGCCCTTACACCTCTCACCAAAGTCGCGGCCTATTCCGCAGCCAAGGCATCGGTGAGTAACTTCACACAATGGCTGGCGGTCCATTTTTCGCATACGGGCGTCCGTGTGAATGCGCTGGCGCCTGGTTTTTTTATGACCGAGCAGAATAGGTTCCTGCTCATCGATCAGAAGACAGGCGAGCTGACGCCTCGGGCCCAAAAGGTGATCGCCCATACGCCCCTGTGCCGATTTGGCCAACCGGACGACCTCATCGGCACCCTCCTCTGGTTGCTTTCAGATGCTTCCAGTTTTGTGACAGGCGTGGTGGTGCCCGTGGATGGAGGGTTTTCTTCTTATTCTATATGAGGATCTCCTCGGAGAGGCTTGATCAATCATTCGGTTTGAAAGACAAGAAGTCTGACAATACAATCCAGAACCATTTAGGAAGGAGGCATCATATGAAAAGAAGAAGTGTCATTGTCGTATTGGCGGCCCTGCTGTGCGCAGGGATGGTGTCCACAACCGCTTTTGCCGCGGTTGACTGGAAGCAGTTACGGGGCGCCGAGATCCGTTTCCTCATGAACAAACACCCGTTCACCACTTTCATCGAGCCCAGGGTGGCCGAGTTTGAAAAGTTGACCGGCATCAAGGTGATCCTCGAAGCTTTTCCGGAGGATCAATACCGGCACAAACGGACCGTCGAGCTCAACGCCGGTGGAAAGATAGACGGTTACATGATCATGCCGGGGCAGGACGACCTCCACTACTGGAAAGCCGGATGGCTTCAGCCCATGGATGCGTACATCGCCGATCCCAAGCTGACCGAGGCAGACTGGGATATGAAGGATTTTTTCCCCAGCTTCATAAAGGCCTCATCCGTTGAGGGAAAGCAGATCGGCATTGTGATCAATGCCGAAACGTCACTTCTCTCTTACCGCAAGGATCTCTTTACGAAGCTCAATGTAAAGGTCCCTCAGACCATGAAAGAGCTGGAGGAGACGGCCAAGTTTTTCCACGGCAAGGAGATTGACGGCAAGAAGATGGTCGGCATCACCTTGCGGGGCAAGAAAGCCGCGGCGACCTCACAGTGGGTCGGTTTTCTATACAGCTTCGGCGGTTCATGGACGAACGCCCAGGGCAATTCGAACTTTGGATCGCCCCAGAGCATCGCAGCCTTCAAGTTTTACGGCGACCTGTTGAGAAATTACGGTCCTGAGGGCGGCACCATGCTCCACTGGGCTGAAAGCACTTCTATCTTTATGGAAGGCAGGGCTGCCATGATATACGACGCCAACGTGTTCAAGGCATTGTACGAAAACCCCAAAGAATCGAAGGTGGCCGGCAAAGTGGGTTATGCCACGATCCCTGCCGGCCCGGCAGGAAGGCTGCCCCATGTTTCCAACTGGAGCCTTTCCATCAGCAAAACCAGCGCGCCCGAGCGGCAGAAGGCGGCCTGGCTATTCATCCAGTGGGCCACCAACAAAAGCAACTGCCTGGCTGCGCTCCTGGCAGGGGTGCCGGCAGGACGGGCCTCGGCCTGGAATTCGAGAGAATTTAAGTCCAAAGACGACAGCCCGGACTGGACAGCAAACACGATGAGGTCCTTTGAGATCGGCCAGCCCCAGTGGAATCCGCCCGTCATCAATGTCCCCGAAATCCGGGATATCACCGGCCAGGTGATCGTGGATGCCATCGAAGGCAAGGATGTGGCGGCCTCGGCCAAGAAAGCAGCGGAGTTGATGGATAAGAAGATGGAGCGATAGTATTCGAGCGGCCGGGATCTCTCTGCGTCCATTTCGCAGAGAGATCCCGGCATGGCATTATCAAAACAGAACCCACTTCCATGAAGACCGCCTTCAGTGCACTCAGCCGGTTTATTGATCGCCGCCAGGCCCTTGTCTACCCGGCGCCGGCAGTGATCGCCCTTTTTCTCATCGTGGTCATTCCGATCGGGTATAACCTCTATCTTTCCTCTACCAAGTGGACCATCGGCCTTGGGCAGCCGCGTTTTATCGGCATTGGAAACTTCATCGAACTCCTCTCGGATGAGCGCGTTTTAAACGGCATGAAGGTGATGATCTATTTCAGCGGCCTGAGCCTGTCCCTCGAGCTGGCGCTGGGGCTTCTCATTGCGCTCTATTTTAACCGCGAATTCAAGGGCAGTGAGATCGTTCAGGCCATTTATATCTTCCCATTTGCAGCCACACCGGTGGCCGTTGCGTTGATCTGGCGGATCATGCTCAATCCGGAAATCGGAGTCATGAACTACCTGCTCAAAAGCATCGGTCTTCCCGGCAGCCTGTGGGTCAGCAGCCCGCAGACGGTGATCCCGGCCCTGGTGATGGTTGATGTGTGGAAGTGGACGCCCATGATCACCCTCATCGTTCTGGCCGGGCTCAAATCGCTGCCCCACGAGCCCTATGAGGCGGCGCAGATCGACGGAGCCAATGCGCTGCAGATTTTCTGGTATATCACCCTGCCCCTGATCCGACCGGTGTTGATTGCGGCATTGATGCTGCGATCTCTCGACAACCTCAAGGAGTTTGACATGATCTACACCATCACCCAGGGCGGGCCGGGCGTCTCGTCCGAGACGCTCTATCTCTATTCCTACACGGTCGGGTTCAGCTTCTTCAAGGCCGGATATGGCTCGGCCCTCATGGTAGTGGTGTTCTTGATGGTGCTGGTATTTAACGTGGTCATGAATCGGATGAGGCTCAGCGCGAAAAACGCCTGACAGGGCGGGCGCTCTGCCTTTCCCGCTGATGCACGAAAGATGAAAACGGGAACCGGAATAACGAGGTCCTTTAAATCAATTCTTTTCTATGCGGGCGCCATTGCCCTGTGTGTGCCGCCGGTGTTTGTGTTTGTCTGGATGATCCTGACCGGCCTCAAAACCGGTGTCCAGAATATCGCCTATCCCCCGGAGTTTATTTTTATGCCCACGCTGGAAAACTTCCAGGCGGTTTTTCAGCAACACAATTTTTTTAGATATCTGATCAACAGCCTCATCGTTGCTTGCCTTGCGACGGGTATTTCACTGGCGCTGGGGCTGCCTGCGGCTTATTCCATCGCGAAGTACCGCCAGGGCAAGATTGGCATCATCATCCTGGTTGCCCGGATGACGCCGTTTGTGAGCTATCTGCTACCCTGGTACATCATCTTCCGTCACCTGAAGCTCATCGACACCTTCACGGCCCTGACCATCACCCATCTGATCATCACCTTGCCCATGGTGATCTGGCTGATGGTCTCCTTTTTCGAGGGCATACCCGCCGAGTTGGAAGACGCTGCCATGATCGACGGGTGTTCCCGCCTGCAAAGCTTTGTCATTATCGTGCTGCCCCTCGTGCGAAACGGGATCGCCACCTCGGCGATTATGTCCTTTATCTTTTCCTGGAACCAGTTTCTCTTTTCGCTGATCCTCTCCGGCCCAAAGACCAAAACCGTTCCGGTGGCCGTATATAATTTCATCTCCTACGGAAAGATCGACTGGGCCGGGATCGGCGCCGCGGCCACCCTGATCGTGCTGCCGGTTTCCGTATTCGCATTCTTTGTGCGGAGAACGATTGTTCAGGGGCTGACAATGGGCGCTTTGAAAAAATGATGCCTGGTCTTAAAAGAGGATTTTTTCAAGTTCCAAAGAAAACAGGGAGATGGGTTTTGGAGTTTTCGAAGTCATGTATATTCAGGGAAAAGAAAAGCACCGGCAACGGCTATAAACCTCTTGTCACCCAGCACTACCCTTTCCAGGGCAAGACTGAGGCTACCCTCGACCTGGTCCTGATTCCAAAGGATTAGTTTCCGAGAAGATCCGGCAGATCTTCGAAACAAAAAAATGTTAATTCACACTTCCCAAAATTCTCCAAAGGGTGTATATTACAAAAATAGATTAACAATGGTTAAGCCCAAAGGTCAGCAGAATAACTTACCTGTGAATTATACAGCTGCACTATAATGATCGTTCGGCAACAAGAAACAGAAAGGAGGGACTCATGGGATTGGTGATCGCGGAAATAACGCTTGAAAATCCGAGAGAACCGGCTTTGCAGTCTATTCGAGTAGAGGCTTTAGTCGATTCCGGGTCGGTGCATCTATGTATTCCCGAGCATGTCAGGATTCAATTGAAGCTCGAAGAAATCGATAAGAAAGAAGTTACTTTGGCGGATGGTGGAAAAAAATTGGTCCCATACGTTGGCCCCATATTGATACGATTCAAGAACCGCATAGGTTTTGCCGGGGCTCTCGTTATGGGGGATCAAGCGCTCCTTGGAGCAATTCCGATGGAAGACATGGACTTAGTGGTATTGCCTAAAGAAAGAATATTAGATGTAAACCCATATAGCCCCAACATTGCGACATCCATCGTTAAATGATTCACCCTTCGAGAGCCTCGGGGTGAGCAATAGCGTATGAGCTCTGGAAAGTTTGATGAGCCTATTTTTTAAGTGCCTGGTCTAAATCTTCGATCAGGTCGTCGATATTTTCGATTCCCACCGATATCCTGATCAGAGAATCTGTGATCCCGACCTTTTTTCGGACCTCCGGGGGCACGGAGGCATGGGTCATACGGGCAGGATGCTCGATCAATGATTCGACCCCTCCTAAACTCTCGGCCAGGGCAAAGAGTTTAAGGCTTCCCAGGAATCGATCCGCTTTTTTCAGCCCCCCGTCGATTTCAAAAGAGAGCATCCCTCCAAATCCGGACATCTGTTTTTTGGCCAGATCATATTGAGGATGGCTCTTCAGACCAGGATAATAGACCCTCCTCACCCCGGGGTGATCTTCTAAATACCCGGCAATTCGCAGTCCGTTTTTTTCGTGCTCTTTCATCCTGACGGCCAGTGTTTTGATTCCCCTCAAAACTAAAAAGCTGTCAAAGGGAGAGAGGATTGCCCCGGTGGCGTTCTGGTTGAACTTCAGTTGAAGGTAGATTTTTTCATCCGAGAGCATGAGCGCCCCGCCCACGGAATCACTGTGTCCGTTCAGATATTTGGTGGCGCTGTGAACGACCACATCCGCTCCAAGCTGGAGCGGGTTCTGGAAATAGGGGGTCATGAAGGTGTTGTCCATCACCACGAGAAGACCGGACTCTTTGGCAATTTTTGAAATGGCCCGGATGTCGCACAGGTTTATCAGAGGATTGGTCGGGGATTCCAGCCAGATCATCCTCGTATTCTTCCGGATCGCTTTTTTTATATTCTGCGGATCCCTGGCATCGACATAAGAGGCCTCGACCCGAAAATTCTTGAAAAAGACCCTGTCAAACAACCTTCGGGTCCCGCCGTAGAGATCGTCAAACGCAATGAGGTGATCTCCTGTTTGAAGCAGGGTCAGGGCAAGAGTGTTCTCAGCGGCCATGCCGGAAGCAAAGGCAAGGCCATATGCGGCGCCTTCCAGGGAAGCCAGGCGACTTTCCAGGGCCTTTCTCGTCGGATTCCCGGTCCTCGAATATTCATAACCCTGGGTTGGCTCTTCTACCCTTTTTCTTGCAAAGGTGGAGGAGAGATGAATGGGAATCACGACATCTCCCGAGCCCCCTTCCTTGAGGTTGGGTTCTTCCCCTATGTGGACCGCCCTGGTTTCAAATTTCATCCGACCCCTCCTTTTCCAGGAACCCGTGTTGAATCATCCACTGATCATTATACATTTTACTCAGGTAACGATCGCCGGAGTCGGGCAAGATCACGACGATATTTTTTCCGGCCTCCACATTCCCTGCAAGTTTCAGAGCGGCCCAGACAGCGCTTCCGCTCGATCCACCGGCAAAGATTCCTTCTTCTCCGGCCAACCTTCTTGCCGTCAAAAAGGAATCTTTATCATTGATCTGAATGATATCGTCGATCACGCTGAAATCGACAGCCTTCACCAGATAATCTTCTCCGATCCCTTCCACTTTATAAACATGGGGCCTGGCGATCTTCCCGGTCTTAAAGTAATCATAAAAGACCGACCCTTCCGGATCGACAGCGATAATTTTAATCCGGGGGTTCTTCTCTTTCAGATATCTGCCTGCCCCACTGATCGTGCCTCCTGTGCCAATCCCGCCTGCCAGATAATCGATCCGGCCTTCGGTTTGGTCCCAGATCTCCGGCCCTGTGGTGAAATAATGGGCCTCAATGTTCTTGGGATTATTATACTGGTCCGGGTACCAGGCATTGGGGATTTCCGAGGCAATTTTCCTGGCAGTACTGTAGTAACTCTGAGGAGAATCCGGAGGAACATCTGTGGGCGTGACAATCACTTTGGCGCCCAATGCCTTCATCAGGTTCTTTTTCTCATCACTCATTTTGTCCGGCATGGTAATGATACATTGATACCCCTTTACGGCGGCGATCATGGCCAGAGAGGCCCCCGTGTTTCCTGAAGAACCTTCTACAATGGCGCCGCCGGGCCTTAAAAGACCCGCTCTCTCCGCATCTTCAACCATATAGAGGGCCATCCGGTCTTTGACGCTCCCTGAAGGATTAAGGAACTCCAGTTTGGCCCAGAGAGAAGGCTTGATCCCCGTGGTCATTCGTTCCAGCCTGACAAGAGGGGTATTCCCGATATGTCCAAGAATATTTTTAGAAAATTTCATTTTTAATCTTTTCCTTTACCTTTCCCTTTGCCTCTCCCCCGCTCTTGTTCGCGTTCTTTCTCTCCCTCTTTCTCTTTCCCCTGAGTCTTCTCTCCCTCCTCTCCCTCTCCCTTTCCTGATTTCATCGTTGACAACCACAAAGTGTTTTCCCCCTGATCTCATCCGAATCACATCTTCAGCCGAATGACGATGATATTCGGACACGAATTTGAGATTGACAAGATTAATGATATCCGCATCTACAAGCCTGATTTTTTCCCACCCTTTCCTGGGTTTGTTCTTGTAGCGCCCGTAAGCCTTCCCGTAGGGCGGGCCTTTCACCTCCACCTTCACCGGCACGTAAAATATCTCAGGGCTCAGGCCAAAATGGAGCGTGATGTCCATCCATGTCTTCCCGGCTATCCTGAGATCGATGACAGCCGCGGGAAGAATACGGGCCCTCTGAGCGATAAAGAAAACCACAGGAATCTCTTCATCCGGGATCTTTCGCTCTCTGACAACGATGACTTCCCTCTCCGGCACCCTGAAGTACTCCTGGATTGAAAAATAGAAACTGTTCAAACCTTCCGGCCCGATAGAGACCCCGATATCCACCTGGGGCTGGCCACGCACTGCCGCGCTGCCCAGAAAGAACAAAAACGATGTCAAAAAGACGACGATGATCTTCACAATCTACCTCCTTAAGATGGGATGTCACGCCGGACCCTTTGCTCCAGACCTTGCGCTCTATGCTCCATGTCTCTTCACGATTTTCCAAAAGAAGATTTTTCATGGTCTATGGACTTACTATAACACACAGAACAAAAACCCTGTCAAACAAATTTGTATTTCGTTAAAGTTGCAAGAAGCATTGACAGCCAGGGCAAAGAAGAACCTTCTTTAATCTCATTGATTATGTCATTCCTGTGCAAACAGGAATCCAGACGCTGTCCCTGCGAAAGCAGGGAACCATATCATAAAAACACCTGGATTTCTGCTTTCACAGAAGGAATGACAACCCTGAGAATTCCATGTTTAGAGCTGTTTTCAAAGAGCTAAAGCATTACCAAATATTTTTGGTTCGTTTTTTGGGTTTTTCTTCTCTTGCCATAGGGCAGGCATTCTTTTATACTGGCGTTGTGAAAGAAGAAGGAAAAAGATTGAGACAGAGAATGAAGGACTATTTCATCGCTACCCGTCCCTGGTCTTTCACCATGTCCCTGATTTCGGTTTCAATAGGAACGCTCATCGCCGCCGAAGAAGGTCCTATTCTTTTTGGGTGGTATGCCCTGGTATGTATCGGGATCGTCTGTTTCCATGCGACTGCAAACATATACAACGACTATTTTGACACACGCTATCAGGTGGACCAGCCCGATTCCCCTACGGCCCGCTACCGCCCTCAACCGATTCTTGCGGGCATGTTCACGCCTGCCCAACTTTTGACTGAAGCGATTATTCTCAATATAATAACCATTCTGATCGGGTTAATCCTGTCCTTCGGGCGCTCGATGCTTGTGTTCTGGATCGGATTGGCCGGATTTTTGGCCTGCTTTTTTTATACGGCGGGCCCGGTTAAATTCAAATATAAGGCCTGGGGAGAATTCTTCGTTTTCCTCATGTGGGGTCCCTTGATGTTCGAAGGAGCCTTCGCCGTTCAGCGGCAAGCTCTTTCCCTGAAGGCCTTCTACATTTCCATCCCCTTCGGGATTCTCGTTGGGATGGTTCTCCTGGCGAATAACATCCGCGACATCGCTTATGATTCACGCCAGGGGATCAAAACAATTGGAATTCTTCTCGGGAGCCGTCGGAGCATCTACCTCTATGCCGGTTTCATCCTGGCTGCTTATCTTTATGTGATTGGAATGGTATTGGCCGGGATTTTGAGCCCCTGGGGTCTGCTGGTCCTCCTCTCTCTTCCGAAAGCGATTTCTCTTTTGAAAAGTTTCATGAAAAAAATACCGGAAGCTGCCGATGCCATCACCGCCCAACTGAATGCCATTTTCGGCCTCCTTCTCATCGTTTCCCTCCTCTTGAATAGAGTGGCGCCCTTATGATTTGGGGAGCCTTTATTTTAGCGACTGTCTGCTGGGCGATCACCTTTGGCTGGGCAGGAGGAAACTTCTGGGTCAAGATCGGCCTTTCGGTGATAGCGGTTACTCTCTATTCTGTATTCTGGCAGAGGCCAAAAATTTCTTTCCAGCCCCGCTCTTTTCTAATCGGGTTTCTCTCGGCGGTTGTTCTTTACTTTATCTTTTTGCTGGGAAATAACCTTGCCCCTCATATTCTTCCAGGGGCAAAAGTCCAGGTCGGGGGGATTTATGCATTGGGGGTGGGGACCCATAAGATCCTTATCTTTCTGCTTCTCTTCTTCGTTACAGGACCAGGGGAGGAAATCTTCTGGCGCGGGTTTCTGCAGGATCGTCTCATGGCAAGATGGGGGAATGTGGCGGGGTATCTGATCACCACAAGCGTTTATGCGGGAGTTCATATCTTCTCCGGTAATCTTTTGCTCATCCTTGCTGCTTTGGCGGCCGGCGCCTTTTGGGGGCTTCTCTATCTCTGGAAAAGAAATTTACTGATCCAGATCATTTCTCATTCCTTCTGGAGCGCAGTCATCTTTGCGGTGGCGCCGATTCAATGAGATTTCCTGTTAAAGGAGCACACCGGTTGTTTTCTCTCTTTCTAAGGACATTTTAGGAGCAATGGACATGAAGATCCTGATCACCGGCGGAACAGGTTTCATCGGCAAACAGTTGACTGCCCGTTTAATGCAGGACGGACACGGGGTGACCATTCTGACCCGTTCTTTGAAAGGCGCAAAAGGGTCCTCGCCAGGAATTTCCTACTTAGAAGGGGATCCAACCAAGAAGGGGCCCTGGCAGGAAGCAATTAAAGATCATAATGCTGTGATCAATCTCGCAGGGGCTTCCATCTTCAGCAAATGGACAGAGGAACATAAAAAAGCGATTCGGGAGAGCCGGGTCAATACCACCCGAAATATTGTTGAAGGGATACCATCTCCTCCTGAAAAGCCATTTACCCTCTTTAGCGCCTCTGCCGTTGGTTATTATGGTTTTTGCGGGGATGCCGAACTGACAGAAGAGTCTCCTCATGGAGATGACTTTTTAGCCGGGATTGCGGTGGAGTGGGAAGGAGAGGTTTTGAAAGCCAGAGACAAAGGGGCTCGAGTGATCATCACCCGTTTCGGCATCGTTATGGGTGAAAAAGGGGGAGCTCTCAGTCAGATGATTCCCCTTTTTAAGAAATATATCGGAGGACCGATTGGAAGCGGAAAGCAATGGTTCTCCTGGGTTCATATCAAAGACCTTGCCGAAGCTTTTGTTTTTCTGTTGAAGCATCCAGAGATTTCAGGTCCTGTTAATGTGTGTTCTCCGAATCCGGTAAGGAATAAAGACCTCGCAAAGGCGCTTGGAAAAGCCCTGCACAGGCCTTCTTTCTTTCCCGTACCAGGGTTCATGGTAAAATTGGTGCTGGGGGAGTTCGGTTCGGTCATCCTGGAAGGACAGAGGGTCATTCCTAAAAAGTTATTGGAGAATGGTTTTGTCTTTCAATACCCTGATATTGATAAGGCTTTGCAGAACATCGTAGGCCAATAAACTTTTAGGCCTCCCATGGCATCGCATCCCAATTCAGGAATTGACGGACAGCCTCCTCTGCTACACTATAAGCGCTGCCTTTCTTATTAACTCGTTTGGATCCAACCCCGGCGTCCTTAAAAAGTTGTTCTGTTATTTTTAAAAGTGGTTCAATCCCCTCTTTTTCATCATGCTCATAAGCGTTTTCGAAAATAGAAGACAATTGTCTTGCTTTTGCATTCGCTTCTTCTTTCTCTTGGGCGAACTCATACGCCACTTGCGGCATGCTCGCAACGACTATAGAAAGCCGATGAGTACGGCCGGACGGAACAAGCCGGTTTAGCATCTCCAACCACACACTATAGTTTTTCGATCCCACCACGTTTTTTATCATGATATAGACTCCTCCCACGATTGAAGGGTATAACATCAGGGCTTGGCCGTGGTTGAGGGTTCTACGCCCCATCTGCTGAAACCCACTAGCTAAGAAATTTCTATTTTGTATTTATGGGGCTTCCCATTTGTCAATTTGTGAACTTGAAATTTATAGCCGTCGTAGTAGAAACCGAATCTCTTTCTAATTTCTCCTTGAACATCATTCAACAATTGAATGCGATCTCTTTGTATCTTCGTTCGGCATTCAGAGCAAGTATAGCCAATTTGCTCAAAATCGCCCATCCAATCAAGGCGATCTTCATCAAGAGGTCTTTGGCAATTTGGGCAGTAGGGATTACCAGTGCTTACTCTGTCAAGAAAAATATCAATACTTGGCTGAGTTGTCTCATTCAAAATTTTTTTATGATTGGCTATTTCTATTAAAATTTGGGCAATTTGCAGGAGGTGTCAAGAAATAATTCTGAGGACTATGTCTAACTCCCTATTCGGTTGATTTAAAGGTTTACTGAACTTACTTTGACAGGTGGAATAGAATGTCCCTATTTTCAATGCGACGCCCAAATAAAGAGGAGAGCACGCCTTCATATTGCCAAGTCAAAAGGGAGATCACTGATATCCCGAAGGCGTCGTCCATCAATCATCCCTGTCAGCATCTCCAATTGATCTTCGCTTCCAACCTCTTGAACGGCCTCTCGTAATTCGGGGAGAGCAAAATGATATACGCAGTCAAGATCTCCCGTTCCTAAGGCTAAGGAAGCTATTCTTGTCGGTAAGGGTTCTGCAGTAACTGCCACAATATGAGGGGTATTCCCTTTACGGTTCCTAATTAAGTTCAATGCTTCCGTCCTGATATTCTGCGCCCTATCACTTCGCATGGTCCATTTACAGGAAATGGTAGCGTGTAAGATCAGATTTGAGCTGGGCCGGTTCGAGGATCGTAATGGCGTGTACTGGCAAAGCGATTCATCCACACCGACTACTCTTGTGGTTTGGTTAATTTCGGCGTCTGTAACAGGGTATCTTCCAACCGTAATATCAGGAGTGACGAGATAATCTCCTCCCAGGGCTGCTGCAAATTCTGTTTTTTCTTGAAGCATACGCTGCAGGTTGGCAACATGCTCATATTGGTCAAAATGCGAGATACTTTGGTTGATAGCAAACATCCATTTTCCTGGACGAAGATGGTTCAAAAGTTTAAACGAATCTTTAAGGAAATCTTTTGTAATTTGTTCAAAGAGAATGCCTGCTGTTTGGCCAGGGGGCGCTTCCTTGGCAAGGGGATAGTTGAGACGATCAGTGATTTTCAACGCGATTGCAACACTTGTTTTGCTGCCGCCATCTGCAAAATTTGGAATTCCTTTTCTTATGAATATAATCTTCTTGCAAAGATTTCGATGATAGTTGTTGCGAAGACGCGCAATCAGCATATCTTTCCCCATTTGACGCGTTCAAAATTTATGTTGAAATGAATTGGGACCTTGGTTTAAAGAGGCCGATCACATACTCCTCATGCATACGATCTTCAATCGGTGACCCGTTCTTTTTTCCAAAACGGGCGGGCATCATCCTCTTATTTCTGTCCATGGCCCGTCGAGTTACTCCAACTACATCGAAACCCATTGTTGCCCCGATATCAGCAAGACAAAGATGAGTCTGAGTATCCATATCTCGCATTTTTGATGTACCCACAACAACAATGGCAGCGGAGTCATCACGAAGGACACGAAACGCTTCAGAAAGCATAGCTTTCATCTCAAAAAAGTATTTTTGTAAAATCGCTCCTTTTTTCTGATCACGTTGCTGCAATTCGTAAGAAATCCTTTGTGGCCGATCGGGTAAGTCATCGCTCACTTCACATCCGATACGCTCGGAACCGATATAGCCTGCGCGCAACTTTGACAGGTCTGATATGGAATTACCGAGCCATACGAGCGAGAATTTGTGAGCGCGCATATAATCTATTGCATTGGCATAGGGGGGAGAAGTGACGATAAGATCAATAACTCCATCTGTAATTGGCATGAGGCGGGCGTCCCCTGCAATAATAGACGCCACGCCACCACCTGCCTCCAATCTCCCTACACTTTTAAGATTCTTTTTCAGTCGAAACAAGAACTGCTCTAATGCGTTTTTAGGGATTTTTGCTTTGTCCAGATGAGGTCGGCTATGCGCTAAATCGCGCGCCATGGAAACACCGCCGGATTTGGTGACGATGATTGACGACAGCGTTAATTCAAAAAAGCGTCGTGTCGGCTCATGTGCCACGCCTTGAATAGCGAGGGCCAGAGCCATAAGTTCGCGTTGCGTCCGGGGCAAAAACCAATAGTTGATAAAAGTCTTTGTTTTCTCATCAAAAAAATCAGACAGACTCAGATCAATTTTGTCTCCTCCCGATAGATCATGGCGGGCTTTCTGGAGAACCTTGTTAGTTATATCCTGGATGTTGTTTAGATTTACAGTCCTGGTTTTTGCTTGGCCTAAACGAAGAGCTAAAGGATCAAAATCAATACCAATGCCTTGCCTTCCTTCCAGCAAAGCCTCGACAAGTGTCGTCCCTGATCCCATCATGGGATCAAGCACAATATCGCCGGGACTGGTCAAACCGCGTATAAAAACGCGAGGCAACTGGGGAGGGAATTTTGCCGCAAACGAATGGAGATTATGGGAGGCATAACTGCTATCCTCGCCATGGAAATCCAATTTGCTTTCAAGGAGGGCCTTTAATCTTTCTCTTTTACTAAGGCCTTGCTGAAGATGAATAGAGCTATCGGGAGAAGGTGATTCCGTGGGCTTGGAAGCAAACAGCAGAAGTTGTCTGTTAAAGGTTTGTTGTGATCTGTCCTCAGCGCTATGAGAGGCCAAGTTTATCTCCTTATGAAATAAGAGAGTTTGCACGATTCGTTGAGCAATATTTTATGGTCTTGGGGAAGGAATTTCAAGGGATTTATTTCGAATCGTTAAAATACAGTGTTTTCGGCAGCATCCCAAACCTGAAAAATCCGGGATTCTTAGAGTTTTGGAAATAGAATCGAAAAGGATTCCCCCTCTTCCCTGCGGTCTAACAGGAAGGTAAGTTCAAGCCGATCGTTTCTTAGGCCAAAGGATACGAGTTCCTCTCCGCGATCCTTATCAATATGGGTGATGGCACGGGCAATGGAGATAATTCGATCTGCAACCTGGGCACTGGGCGGGGGAAGATGATATTTTCCCCTGGCTTCAACTGTGAATAATACTTTCCCATCTTTTGACCGCTGGATAGAGATATTTTTAGCTTTCTCACTCGCCCCATAGAAGATTCCAAGTCCAAGAAACTTAAGGGCTAATTCATCCATATCACTGCCGGGGTCACCGGAGATCCCCTGACTCGCCTTTTCCAGCTCCTTTTTAGGGTCGGTCTCCAGATAACAGTCGCAGAACTCCTGAAGCCGTTGATGATAATTTCGCCCGTCTTTCATTATTTTACCCTCCCCTTTCTTGGTAATCCAATTGTAATTATCCCGGTTTGTAAATTCAAGCCCCCTCTCGGGGAATGGATAAAAGAGGAAGGGAGACAGAAGACAATTTGATCCAAATCAATGATATCGTTGATTTGGATATTTATAGTATAATAAAATGAGAAAGCGCAGGTGAAAAAAATGGCAAAGCATATCGATCGGAATATGACGGTGAAGAAGGTCCTGGATCAATATCCGGAGACAGCGAGGGTTTTTAAGAAATATAACCTTCTCATCGTTGGGAAGTCTTGCGGCCCCCATGAACCCATGGCTTTTTTCACAAAGGCTCACGGTGTGGAGTATGAACAGTTTGCCGCCGAACTCGAAGCCGCTATCTCTGAAAAGCCTGAAAAGGTCGACCTGATAGAAATCGATCCTTCTCTTATCGGAGACACGATCTATCAAAAATTCGTCAAGACGGCAATCGTCATCTCTGTCACCACAGGCTGTCTCTACGGAGCCATTAAACTCTTTGATGCGGGATGGGGCGGCTACATTTCAAAAAAATATCGCTCAAATTAGGCATCAATAAGAGTAGCCTTGGAATTAACCCTTTAAAGAAATGGGGTCAAATTTTATCCTTGACTTTGCAATCGTAGTTTCACCCATAAAAAGTTGCCCGATCACTTAATCAAATAGTGTATAATGTTTCTGAGTTGTAGTGAACGACCTCGAAAAGTAGTCATTGCGAGAACCCCGCAATTGATGCGGGGGGGGGGGTTGCCTGCACGCCGAAGTGCCTATTTTTATAGAAACCCTCCATGCAGGCGTTATGGCACGCAGGCGTGACATTCTCATGAGATTGCTTCCCGGAGTTTACCCTGAACGAAAAAACGAGATTTTTCGCTTCGTTTTGATGGAGCGCCTTACGCCGTTCGGCAGGAGGAAGAGATGGTGAAAGATAAGATCCCTTCGATGTTGACCAAACTTCCCGGACCCGAGGCGAGGAAAGTTCTGGAAAAGGACCAAAAGTATGTCTCCCAATCCTATACACGTGTCTATCCCCTTGTGGTGAAACGGGCAAGGGGAGCTGTGGTGGAGGATGTCGATTCGAATCGATTCCTCGATTTTACCTCAGGGATCGCTGTCTGTAACACGGGCCATTGCCATCCCAGGGTGGTAGAAGCCATCAAAGGTCAGGCTGAGCAGTTCATCCATATGTCAGGAACAGATTTTTATTATGATGTCCAGTCCACCCTTGCCCAGAAATTAGGCGCCATCACGCCGGGGCCGATGGAGAAGAGGGTTTTTTTCGGAAACTCCGGCGCAGAGGCCATTGAGGCCGCCCTGAAACTGTCACGGTATCATACCAAACGGCCCAGAGTCCTTGCCTTTCTCGGAGCCTTTCATGGACGAACCATGGGCGCCCTCTCCCTGACGGCGAGTAAGGTGGTCCATGAGAGAGGTTTTTCTCCGCTTGTCCCCGGGATCACCCATATCCCTTACGCTTACTGCTACCGTTGCCCCTATCATCTCCAATACCCGGAGTGCGAAGTGGCCTGTGTGGAGTGGATCCGTGAGGACCTCTTCAAACGGAGCATCCCTCCGGAAGAAGTGGCCGCCATCTTCGTTGAACCGATTCAGGGCGAGGGCGGATACATCGTCCCTCCGCCTGAATTTCATAAGAAACTTTATGAGCTGGCAAGGGAGTTCGGGATTCTCTTCGTTGTGGATGAGGTTCAAACAGGAATGGGAAGGACAGGGAAGATGATGGCGATTGAACACTGGGGCGTGGTGCCTGATATCATCGCCTTAGCCAAAGGCATTGCATCAGGGATGCCCCTGGGAGCCACGGTCTCTCAGACTGAGGTGATGGACTGGGTTCCCGGTTCTCATGCGAGCACCTTCGGCGGAAATCCCATCAGTTGCCAGGCCGCTCTAACCACGATCGAACTCTTAGAAGAAGAGCTGGTTGAGAATTCGGCACGGATGGGCAAATACATCCTCGGAAGATTGATGGAATTCCAGAAACAGCACGAGATCATCGGCGATGTGAGGGGCAGGGGTTTGATGATCGGGATAGAATTGATTAAAGATCGAGAGACAAAAAAGAAAGCAATTGAAGAGAGAAATGCTGTTATTCAGGGATGCTTTGAAAAGGGGCTCCTCATCCTTGGATGCGGCGAGAATGTAATCCGTCTCATCCCGCCTCTCATCATCACGAAGAACGAAGCGGACACCGCCCTCACCATTCTGGAAGAGGTGTTAAAGAAGGTGGAGCTGAATCAAAAGTAAGTGGAATTCTTCGTTCTATTTCAACAACCAATAATGCATTCTCATCATCTTATTCGAAAACTATTCCTTCGGAAGCATATTCAAACGAGTATAGTGTTTTAGGAATTCAGAAACTTTTATAACCTCGATTTCTTTATATCACTTGAGATTCAGAAGATGAGAGTCCCCACTTACAATGATTCTGGCATTGCCATCCGTGGCGAGATTTATAAATAAGTTAATAGAGAGATAAATCATTTCAGCATTTGAATCAATTCGTCGCAGGTGAGAAGGTAGGCAAATCCAAAGCCAAGGTTTTTCAGGGTGGCGAGGTGGAGTTCGCTCTTGCGGGTGGCCGTCCCATCGATGAGAATAAAGACCCGGTAATCCCTCATAAAGGCATCGCGGGCCGTGGTTTCACAACAGAGGTTGGTCATCACGCCTGAGATGATCAAATCTTTAATCCCTCTTGATCGAAGCCTTTCATCCAGATCGGTCTCAAAAAAGGCGCTATAACGTTTCTTGGGGAGGATGAGGTCTTCCTCCTCTATAGCGACCTCCGGAAGAAATTTCCAATCTTCGGTTCCGGACATGATCAACTCTCCCCACCACTTCTCCAATGCTCCCCCATCTGAGGGGGGATCAGTATGACCGTGCTGGGTGAAGATGATAGGGACATTCGTTTTCCGACAGGACTGGATCACCTTTAAGATATTCCCAAGGACAGGCTGGGCAATCTGTTTAAAATAGTTCTGTAGATCGATGACGAGGATGGCAGCCCGTTCCGGATCGACCACTGCCTTCCTTTCCCGGTAGGGTTTCAATTCCTTTAAGATTTTTTCAAGATCGAGTTTCATCTTCTTTTCCACTTCGGGTTGTCGATCAGGAGAGGTTTCTCATCCCTCTCGACGAGAATCTTCACAAACCCAGTCCTTTCAATATCTCCGTAATTATGGCCTGCATCTCCCGGATAGACAGCGAAGAAGATGAAGGGTTTCATTCCTACATTGACCATCCGGTGCCCCCAGTAGGGCGGGATATAGGCGACGGTCCCGGGCCGGATATCGATGGATTCGAAATCCCCTTCTACGGTCTGCATGAGAAGGCAACCCTCCCCTTCCAGACCGAGATACATCTCCGAAGTGTCAGGACGCCTGTGGTAATGGCCCTTGGTCATATGATATTCATCGCCGACCTTTCCCGGATGGATTGTGGTCGTGGCGAGCTGGAGATGGCCATTTTCTTCAGGCAAAACCTTCTCGCTGAAGGAGTAGATCAAGGGATCGTCCTTTTCGAGAATCCGGCGTTTGGCTTCGCTGTCGAGAAACATTCCCTTCATATCACTCAACTTGCGGATGTTGGTCCGGTCATTGGGAGTAAGCTCCCCCGTATTAAAGTTAAGGTTCATCGGAAATGGTCTCATCGACATTGGTTCCTCCTCAATTTCGTGATTGGTGTCTCGTGATTCGTGAATTGTGTTGTGCGTCCAACACTTCCTTACATTCATTTTAAGGGGGTCATTCCTGCCCCGATTTACATCGGGATAAACTCCAGCAGGAATCCAGATTAGAAACACTGGATTCCGGGTCAAGCCCGGAATGACAATCAAAGGAAAGGGATTTGTGACGCATTACAATAGTGATTCGTGAATCGTTAATCCCCCTCAAAGAATTTAATGACGATCAATCCGTAGATATGGGCGGCCTTGATTAAAGCTTCCACCTCGACGGATTCATCCGTGGTATGGGATTGATCCGTTCCTCCGGGACCGAAGATGAGTGTCGGGATGTGATATTGATTGACATAGAAACGGCCATCTGTGAATCCGGAAAACCCTCTGACGTTTGGCCTTTCTCCCCTCACCTCCCTGCCCGCTTCGAGGCCGATCCGGACGATCTCCTCATCAGGACCAATTTCCGATGGTTCAGCATAATCGATCTCTTCGATCTGATATTTGAAAAGGGGATCCAGGACCTGAACGGATTCGATGACCTCCTTTATTTCTCTTAAGACTCCCTCCTTTTTCTCATCGGGCAGCAATCTCCGGTCCACCTCAATCTGGCACCGATCCGGAACAACATTAATTTTTGTCCCGCCCTGAATCTTTCCGATATTGATCGTGGGTTTTCCAAGCAAGGGATGCTCTTTAAGAAGCGGGATGTTTTTCAGACGGCCAATCAGATGCATCATCATTTCGATGGCATTGACGCCCTGCTCGGGTCTTGAACCGTGGGCCGATTTTCCAAAGGAAGCGATCCTCAGCCAGAGAGCTCCTTTCTGGGCAATGACCAGATCGAGGCCTGTCGGTTCTCCCACAATGACGGCATCCCCTTTGATCAGTCCCTTTTGGGCGAGAAAACCCATGCCCTGATGGCCATGGGATTCCTCATCAGAGACAAGATGGAGACTGAGGCTTCCCCGGTCAAACCGGATTTTCAAACGGTCGATCATAGAGATCGCATGGATGAAAGAAGCGACTCCTCCCTTCATATCCGATGCACCGCGGCCATAAATCCTTCCTTTTTCAAGTTTCCCCTGAAACGGAGGATATTTCCATCGCAGGGCATCGCCGGCCGGGACCACATCGAGATGGCCATTGAAGATGAGCCTTCGGCCTCCCTTTCCCCATCTTCTTTCGGCAATGATATTCGATCTTCCCTTCGGAGAGATATAAGTTCTGACTTGAAATCCCATTTTTGATAGAATGGGTTTTAAGAAGATGAAAGCCTTTTTCTCATTTCCCGGAGGGTTCTCTGTTGGAATCTGAATTAAACGGCTGGTTAAATCTACCAGATCTTTCTTTTTTAGGAAGCGTTCTAATTTCATCGCTTTAATCTTACAGTGAAAATGGAGGGAAGGCAATAAAAAATTGACGTTGACATTTTTGATGTGGATGGGTAAAAATAGTCTTGTTCCTGAAAAGGAAACGATGAAGGCAAGAAGGAGGTGAAGGATTCGGTTAAAAACCTATCGATATTTTGAGGTATAGGATTTTCAATCCTATACTTCAGATTGCCGAGCGTAGCAAGGCATATCTTGAAAGGAGGGAAGATTTTATGAGAATTAAAAAATTAGGAGTATGGTCTTGTGTCGTTATCTTGTCCCTTTTAATCTTTTTACCCAATCTCTCTTTTGCTCAGAAAGAGGTGAAGATCGGAGTCATCCTTCCCCTTTCAGGCCCTCTGGCTCCCATTGGCAAGAGCTTGAAGGAAGGGGCGGAGCTGGCCGCTGATATTGTCAACACGAAATATCCGGGCATAGGAATTTCGATCGCCGAATGGGAAGGCATTCCGGGCCTGGGCGGAGCCAAGATCAAACTTGTCTTTTCCGACTCCCGCGGAGATCCGGCCTGGGGAGCAGAGCAGGCGAAGAGATTGATAGAGGATGAGAAAGTCGTTGGCCTTCTCGGGGCATACAACAGTTCGGTGACGAAGACCGCCTCAGTTGAGGCTGAGCGTGCGGGTATCCCCTTTGTCAATCCGGATTCCACCTCCCCTGACCTGAGCAAAAGAGGATTTAAGTGGTTCTGGAGGGTGACGCCTCATGAGACCTGGTTCACCAGGGACCTGTTTGACTTCCTCGATGGCCTTGTGGGAGGAAAGGCGCCTGGGGTAAAAGCGATTTCCAAAAGCGAACTTGAACCCCTGGCCGTGGCAGTCGAAAATACGGAATGGGGAGCTGCTTCTTTAACAGAAATTGAAAAGTTCGCCAAAGAAAGGGGATGGAAGATTGCGGAGGCTTTTAAGTATCCCCACAAAGCCACAGACCTGACCAGTGAGTCTCGAAGGCTGACCGCTTCCAAAGCCCCCACCTTCTTGTTTGCATCTTATGTGTCCGATGCGATCCTCTTCGTCAAAGCAATGAAGGAGATGAAGGCGACGCCGCGGCTGGTCTGGGGGCAGAATGCGGGGTTCATCGCTCCGGATTTCTGGAAGACCCTCGGAGGAGATGTGAACGGAATTGTGAGCCGTGACGTTTTCGCGGCTGTCCTGGGAAAGGTGAAACCGGAGGCGGCGAAGATCAATAAAATCTATAAGGACAAGACGGGCTATGATTTTGATGGCAGTTCAGCAAGGGATTTTATCGGAGTTCAGGTGTGGGCCCATGTCCTGAACAATGCGAAGTCCACCAGTCCCGAGGCCATTCGGAAGGCGCTCAATGAACTCAATTTACCCGGCAAGGAACTGATCATGCCCTGGAGGGGCGTGAAGTTCGGTTCTCCTTTCCCGGGAGACACCAATCAGAATGAATTGGGAAGCGGAATCATCATCCAGTATCAGGGATATCCGGACGGAAAGCCGGAGATTGTTTTTCCCTTTGAGATGGCCACAAGCAAGTTGATCTACCCCTTCCCGGGGTGGAAGTAAGGCACAGTAATCAGTGATCAGTGGTTAGTAGTCAGTGATTAGGAAAAAATCTAAAAGCTGACTGCTAACCGCTGAAGTTTTTACCCTTGATCCAGCGATAATTACGAGAAGAGCAATTTTAATGCCAGCCTTGTTGTCACCCTGAACTCGTTTCAGGGTCTCATAAGATGCTGAAACAAGTTCAGTATGACATTCTTATCGCTGGAATAAGTTTTATTTCCAAAAGAGAAATGAAATGGAATTAACCGTTCAACTGATCGTTTACGGCATCCTGATGGGCCTGGTCTTCGCCCTGATTGCCCTGGGCCTCTCGCTCATCTTCGGGGTGATGAATATCGTCAATTTCGCCCATGGGGAATTCATGATGGTGGGAATGTATATCGCCTACCTCCTCTCCACTTTCCTCCCTCTTGACCCCCTCCTCTCTCTGCCTTTTGCCGCGGGAGCCGGGTATTTACTGGGCGTCGTGAGTTACCGCCTCCTCATCCATCATATCCTCCGGGGCCCGATGGTAGCTCAGCTCTTCGGAACCTTCGGTCTGATGCTCTTTCTCCGCTATCTGGCCATGTATATTTTTACTCCGGATGTGCGGTCCATTAAGCAGGGGATTCTCGTGGGAAAGACGCTTTCCATAGGGTGGATCAATGTCGATGCGAGCAAGGTAGTCTCGGCAGGGGTCTGCATTCTGGCCTTTGCCGCGGTCTACTGGATGATCTACCGGACAAAATTGGGAAGGGCATTGAGGGCGACCTCCATCGATTCCGAGGCGGCAAAGTATATGGGGATCGACACCAAAGGCATGAACGCCCTTGCCTGGGGAATCGGAGGAGCCACCGTAGCCCTGGCCGGCGCGCTTCTGGCTCACTTCTATTATGTCACGCCCACGGTGGGGATGCTCTTTACGCTGATTGCCTTTGCCACGGTTGCCCTGGGTGGATTTGGAAGTATCGTGGGAGCCTTTATTGCAGGAATCCTGATCGGTTTGATCATGGTCGTTAGCGGACAATTTGTGAGCGAACTGAAGTTCTCATTCATCTATATTGTCTATTTTCTGGTAGTGATTTTTAGACCTCGAGGCCTCTTCGGGTGGTGAGATGCGGCAGTTATTGATCGACATTTTTTCCTTTGGAGACCGGCCCCGTTTCGAAAGAATCGGATTTCTCATCTTTATCATCATCGTCCTCGTCTTTCCCTGGATGGTTACCTCTGCTTATGGCAGGGCGGTTATGATCAAGTTTCTCCTCTTTGCCCTCTTCGGCCTGGGCTGGAATCTCATCGGCGGCTATGGAGGCCAGGTCGACCTGGGGCAGGCGAAAAATGTCGGCTTCGGAGCCTATGCCACTGCGCTGATGATCGTCTGGTGGAAGGTCCCATTCTGGATCACCGTCATTCCAGGGATCGTGATTGCCGCTGCCGAATCCTTTGCTGTGGCCTATCCCATGTTTCGGTTGAAGGGACATTACTTTGCCATTGCCACTCTCTGCGTGGCCCTGGTCTGGAAAGAGCTCTTCATCTTCTGGGACTGGACAGGAGGCGCCCGGGGTGTGGAGATACCGATCCGATCCGGGGTGGATTTCGTCTATATGCAGTTTAACTCACCCATCTATTACCATTACTTCATCCTTTTCCTCTTCCTCTTGCAGTTTTTCTTCATGAACTGGTTCAGGAAATCAAAGCTGGGTTACGACGTCCAGGCAGTCAGGGACAATGAGGATGCGGCCGCAAGTCTTGGGATCAATGTCTACCGCACAAAGGTGATCAACTACACCATCACCGGCGGTCTGGGAGCCCTCGGAGGAAGTTTCATGGCCGTTTACTATCTTTACATCGATCCCGATGCCGTCATGCCCCTGGATCTCTCCATCCTGATCGCGATGACCGTAATGGTTGGAGGGGCGGGTTCCATCTGGGGGCCTATCATCGGAGCGGCCATTCTCATTCCCCTCGATATGTACCTGGGGGCCTGGCTGGGAGCGCAGAAGCGTCTGGGTATCGATTTTATGATTTACGCTATGATCATGATGGTGATTGCGGCCAAAGAGCCGAAGGGGATCTGGGGAATCATCGAGCGGGTGAGGAAAAAAGGGGCAAGGTAAAGCGATGATGTTGGAGGTGAAGAATCTTGTAAAGGAGTTCGGCGGTCTGGTGGCCAACGGAGACATCTCCTTTGAACTTCAACGGGGAGAAATTCTGGGCCTGATCGGTCCGAACGGCGCCGGCAAGTCAACCCTCTTCAACTGCATTGCCGGTTATTATAAACCCACCGGCGGAAATATTTTATTTGAGGGAAAGAATATTACGGGCTGGCCTCCGCACCAGGTCACGCGGGAGGGAATCGCCAGGACCTTTCAGGGAATGAAGATCATGCCCAATCTGACCGTTGAAGAGAATGTGATGATCGGAGCCTTCTGTCGAACCGGCAATCGGCAGATCGCACGGAAAGAGGCGCGGGAGATTTTAGATCTGATGGGTCTCACCGGAGAAGCGGAAGCTCTTCCCACAGGACTTCCTATCGCGGCCCAGAAGAGGATTGAACTGGCACGGGCCATTGCCACGCGGCCAAGACTCCTGATGCTGGACGAGATGGCCGCCGGCCTCAATCCCCTTGAGACCAAAGAGATCATTCAAACTTTACAGAAGATCAAAGAGGAGAGGAAGTTGACCCTCTTTCTGACTGAGCATGTGATGGAGTTTATCATGACCGTCTCCGAGAGGGTGATCGTCATCGCCGCAGGAAAAAAGATCGCGGAGGGGCCGCCAGTCGAGGTGGCCCGGCAGGAGAAGGTGATCGAGGCCTACCTTGGGGAGAGATATGCTAAAGGTAGATAAGATTAAGGCCCATTATGAAGGGATTCCAGCCCTCCATGAGGTCACCCTGGAGGTCCACCCGGGAGAACTGGTGGCCATGGTGGGCGCCAATGGCGCGGGGAAAAGCACTGCGCTCAAGGCCATCGTTGGAGCGGTCAGTCCGGTATCGGGAAGCATTGTCTTCAACGGAAAGGACATCACCCGCGAGCAGACGGCAAAAATCGTAAGATTGGGCGTGGTCTATGTGCCCGAGTCAAGGCGTATCTTCGGCCCCTTAACCGTGGAGGAGAACCTTCTATTAGGGGCTTTTACATCCGATTCTGAAGAAGAGGTCGGAGAACATCTAAATCATGTCTACGGGCTTTTCCCGAGATTAAAAGAACGCTTCCGGCAGAAAGGAGAGACCCTGAGCGGCGGAGAGCAGCAGATGCTTGCCATTGGCAGGGGGTTGATGATCCGGCCTAAGTTGCTTATGCTCGATGAACCCTCCCTTGGCCTCATGCCGAAACTTGTGACCGAGCTCTTTAAAACGATCTCCCTGCTAAAAGAAGAGGGCTATACGATCCTTCTCGTCGAGCAGAATGTCCGAGAGGCCCTTGAGATTGCAGACCGGGGATACATCCTGCAGACCGGTCGAACCATCCACACAGGCAGCGGAAAAGAGTTGTTAGAGTCCGACACCGTCAGAAAAGCCTTCCTGGGATTGTAATCGTTAGATGATCAACCATTCAGTATGCAAATAAGTGGGATAGATTTATTTTCAAGTTGCGATTTCGAAAAAATAGAAAAGGAGGGACGGACTATGGCAAAGGCGAAAAAAGTAAAGGAGATCGGTTTTACCATGCCCAATAAGGTTGGTTTGCTTTCGGAGATCACCACAGCCATTGCTGGAGCAAAGGTGAATATCACTGCCATATGCGCGTATGGGATGGAAGAGAGCGCCTATTTTATGCTGACCACGGACAGCAATGCAAAAGCGAAGAAGGTCCTCGTACCCTTGGGCGTGGCGATTGAAGAAAAGGATGTGGTCGAGGTGGAGGTGCCGGACAAACCGGGGGAGTTGCAGAAGGTTGCAAAGAAAATCGCCGATGCAGGCATTGATATCGAATACATGTACGCCACTGCCAGTTCAGCCAAAAAAGAAACCTGCATTTTCATGACATCCGATAATGCGAGGGCGATCAGGGTAATCAATAAATAGACGGATGCGTATTTATTTCTGTGAATGGAGGGAGGAAGAGGATGATCAGTGTGATTGCGTCGATTCGTGTGAAGGCGGGAAGACGTTCAGAGTTTCTTCAAATATTTAAGGCCAATGTCCCCAAGGTCAGGGGAGAAAAGGGATGTGTGGAATATGTTCCGGCAGTCGATGTTGATTCCGGCTTACCCCCACAGGTTCTGGACGAAAATATGGTCACGATCATTGAGAAGTGGGAGAGCCTGGAGGCGCTTGGCGATCATCTCACTGCGCCTCATATGCTGGCCTACAAGGAAAAGGTCAAGGACATCGTCGAGGATGTTTCCCTGAAAGTCTTACAGGAAGCCTGAATTGAAAGGCATGTTCTTTGTTATCATTTCAGCGATCGCTTTCGGGGCCATCGCGATTTTTGCAAAGACGGCTTACAGCGCAGGGTTAGACCCAATCAGCGTGCTCTTCTTCCGGTTTTCGATTGCCTCCCTGGTCATGCTTCCATGGGTTATCTTGGGGAATATCCCATTCCCCCGGGGACGATTCCTCCTCGGGCTGATATTGATGGGAGGGATCGGGTACGTTAGTATCTCGTTTTGTTATTTTACGGCGCTGACCATGGCCTCGGCAGGTTTGGTGGCCATTCTGCTCTATGTTTATCCGGCAGTGGTGACCATTTTTTCAGTTCTTTTGTTTAAAGAGCGAATGACCGGACTTAAGCTCCTTGCCCTCCTTCTTGCAATAACCGGCACTGTCCTGACCATCGGGCCTGTAGGCGGGGGGCAGCTCCTCGGCATCCTGTTGGCCATGACTGCACCGTTCATCTATGCCGCCTACATCCTTGTCGGGAGCAGAATCCTGAGACAGGCGCCGGTTCTGTCCTCATCCATCGTGGTGATGATTTCAGCCAGCCTGGTATTTGGCGGGGCGGTCGCGGTGAAGGGCCTCAACCTTCCCCATACATGGCTCGGTTGGGGAGGGGTATTGGGGATTGCCCTCCTATCCACCGTCATCGCTATCATCGCCTTTTTCGCAGGCCTTGAGCGAGTGGGGCCCACAAATGCCTCGGTCCTCTCAACCTTTGAACCTGTCACAACGGTGATTCTTGCCTTTCTCTTTCTCGGAGAAGAGATCGGGGTGATGAGGATCACTGGGGGCGCTCTTATCCTTATGGCTGTGATCCTATTGGCGAAAAGCGAGTTTAAGAAAACTCATGGCAAGGAGTCCTATGGTAGTTGACGATCATCATTTAAAATGTGCACAATTGAGATAAGAAGGACGGGGTGGGCTGAGTTGAGTCAAAAACCCACACTGTTTGTTTCCCTTCCCTATGATGTCTTTTTGGGATATCCCACCGACTGTGCCAGAATGATCTTCTGATCTGGTCGAAGCTTCATTACGCCCGCCAAAGACGACTTGTCTATGAGTGCACGCACCACAGTCGCTAATCCTTCGGAAGCACAATACAGATAAACATTCTGACTGATGAACCCTGTGGCGGCTGCCGAATACAAATCCTTATCCTCATTGGTCGCTGTACCCATCTTCGAATAATCTACCACATAGATGAGGTTAACAGCAGCATCCTTCACAAAAGGCTGACGCCCTGTTATCCCCCGAATATCTTCTGCCAGGACGGGATTCAATAGATTTGATTTTGCATCATAGAGGTATAGACCCTTAGCAGTAGCCACATAGATGTCGATTTCCTGCCGATTTCTTGCCGTAGGCGCGGTTCGCTTTCCATCGGGGCGATTGATTCCAAAGGCTGACCAAAGCATGTTGGAGAGGACTTCTAATGGTAACGGTTCCGGGCTGAATTCTCTTGAAGAGATTCTTTTCCATAATAACTGCATGATGGGATTGCCACTGCCAGTTTGAGGCTTCAAAAGCTCAATAGGTTTTTGGGCTTCCGCTAAAGAGATGTTGGGGGCCATGGACAGGATGGCGCCTGTGGCTGCTGATACCTTCAAAAATTCCCTTCGATTCATCTTCTTTTCCATGATCATTCCCTTTCTGTTGTGGATTCAGAGATATTTTCATCCATGCTAAATTTAGATATCAAACCTTTTCACGTTTGTTTCAAGAATATTTATGCCAAACCATTCCAGTAGCTTACCCTTTGACGCTAAACGATACGGGCCTCCTAACCCTGAACATAACCTGTGCCTTTTCCATGGTCTGTGAGTGGCCTAACTAACGGCCATGGACAATTACCTTGATTAAAGATCTGTCTGAAAGATATCCAACTGTTCGTGAAGATATTGAGGATCGTCAAAACCTTTCTAAGAGGCCGCTTGCTACCAGAGAAAAATCCATAGCCTTTTGAAAAAACTGAAAAGGGAGGAGGAGTGGAAAGATTATCTGCTCAAACTCCGCCAGGCCAATGTCCGAAAAATAAAGCTCATCGATATTCTCAGCCGCCTGGAAGGCCGTCAAATTATTGAAGGAAAAATGTAAAGTGCATTAAGTGACTATCCGAACCGGTATGATTCAGGTCAAAGCAAATCAATCACTCTCAACCCTAATTGGTTTTTCCTACTACTGCAAAACTGTCCAATATTCTTCGCCAATATTTTCTCTTGATCACCCCAAGAGAATTGATTATAGTTTTACCATAAATGAGTTTTGGCCCAGGTGATTTTCTACGTGGCAATAAGGCAGGATATCCATCACAACCTTTTCGCTGATCCAGAAGAAGAGTGTCGTGAGGCAAATTTAAAAGATTGGAGGCATTTATGATTAACCCCGTGTTTCTCAAACGGGTGGTTCTGAACAATTATAAGAGCATCAAGGGATGCTCGGTGCCCCTTGGGCCGTTAACGTTTCTTGTCGGGCAGAATGGAGCAGGCAAAAGTAACTTTCTTGAAGCCCTTCGTTTGGTGACGGAGTCGCTCAACACCTCATTAGAACACGCGCTCAGAGAAAAGGGAGGAATCAATGAAGTCAGACGACGGTCCTCCGGACATCCAACGCATTTCGGAATCCGCCTCGAATGGCAACTCCAGGACGGAACACAGGGAACCTATGCCTTTCGTGTTGGTGCGCAGAAGAGGGGTGGGTTTGAGATTCAACAGGAAGAGTGCAGGATTTTCAGCAGCGGACTTTTTGAAAAGGACTTTTACAGAGTTGAAGACGGCACACTTAAGAAGTCCAGCTTTCAAGTTGGCCCTCCAGCCTCCAGCGACCGCCTCTATCTTGTGGCTGCATCCGGCCTAACCCCTTTCAGGCCGCTGTATGACGCATTGTCGCGGATGGGTTTCTACAACCTTAATCCGGATGAAATCAGGGAACTCCAGCCGCCTGATACCGGAGAAGTGCTAAAACGGGATGGGAGCAATCTGGCAAGTGTCCTGAACATGATAAAGAAAGAAAATGGAGAAGGGTTTGATCGTGTTGTCGCTTTCTTGTCAAAAGTGGTTCCGGGAATCCAGGGCATTGACGTTAAGCATGTAGGAAGGAAAGAAACGATCGAGTTCCGCCAGCTTGTAGGAAACAGTAAAGATGCATGGCGTTTCATGGCGGAAAACATGTCTGACGGCACCCTGCGGGCACTTGGCGTTTTGACGGCCCTTTTTCAGTCATCCAACGGAGCGGGAAAGAAAGTCCCCTTCGTGGGAATTGAGGAGCCGGAGGTAGCTGTGCACCCCGGCGCAGCGGGAGTGCTCAGGGACGGCCTGCTTACCGCATCGAAAACAACTCAGATCGCAGTGACCAGTCATAGTCCGGATCTTCTGGATGACAAAGAGATTCACGATGAAAGCATCTTGGCAGTGGTGAATAAGAATGGGGAAACAGAGATTGCTCCACTCGATGAAGCGGGACGAACAGCGATAAGAGATCGCCTATACACAGCGGGTGAGCTTTTGAGACTGAATCAGATACAGCCTGATGAGGAGGCGGTGGCGAAGATACCCCCGTACCAGTTGGACCTTTTCGCGGACTTTAAGCCATGACAGAAGTGAGAATTGCTGCAATCGTCGAGGGACATGGCGAGTGTGAAGCTGTGCCTATTCTCATACGAAGGATTGCACAAACGATTGATCCGGGGTTTGTGCCAAAGGTTCTGCCTCCCCTTCGGGTTCCCGCAACACGACTGTTAAAGGAGGGCGAGGCTGAACGGTCTGTCGAGCTCGCCGCTCGAAAGCTTAAGGGGAGAGGCGGAATTCTCATCATCGTGGATTGTGACTGGGAAAACTGTTGCCCGGCCGAGCAAGGTCCGGTCTTGCTGAAAAGAGCTATCGTTACACGTGGCGATCTGTCGATTGCAGTTATTCTTGCAAAAAGAGAATTTGAAGCGTGGTTTTTGGCAGCGGCAGAATCCTTAAGGGGCAAATTTGGCCTTCCAGGTGATCTTGAATCTCCAGCATATCCTGAGAACATCCGGGGTGCAAAGGAATGGATGACTGATAAAATGCGGCCTGGACGAGCTTACGCAGAAACAACGGATCAGCCGGCATTTGCTGCTATTTTTGACATGAATTCAGCGCGTCGTGCTGATTCTTTTAATAAGTGCTATCGAGATATCAAAAACATGCTGGAGCAATTGCGGCAATCTGAGAGTATTTAGAAGGCTACTTAAAAAACCATGGTAAAGGCCAAAGTTATTAACTTCATTGGATAAATTTGAACAGCCTCGGCTTTGAAACTGCCTATTCGATGATTTTATCCTCTCAAACCTCATCTCCTTCAATTTATAATACCCCTTCTAATCCTTAATATGCTCCACCGTCCTCGGCTAACCAATTCAAAAGTGAATTGGTTAAGATCGAGTGAAGACTTGACAAGGAATATAACATTTGATATATTGGCCGATAATTAGAATTGGGTTGAGGGTTTGGCGGTGATCAGGAGATTCTTTGTCGACCATACAACTGAAGATTACGCTGATCGGATTAAGGGTCTCCGTGTTGATCTTGGCCTTACCCAGCAAGCCCTTGCAGGAAAGCTGGGTGTTTCCTTTGCAACAGTGAACCGATGGGAGAACGACCAGACAAGACCCTCAAAGCTTTCATGGGGTCAACTTCGCCAGCTTGAATTGACAATGGCGGAAGAGTCCTTTCCCGTAAGTAAGCATGATGCGGATTCATCATCGCCGGCGATACTTGATTTCACTGCTCCTCCTGAGATCGTCAAGGTTCTCGCCGAAGGGGAACGTTTATCTTTTGGCCACTTAGCGAATCCAACCTTTGCCACGGAAATCTCCAGGATCGATCCTCTCCCCCACCAGCGTATCGCTGTTTATGATCACATGCTCACGCAGCCGCGCCTCCGGTTCCTTTTAGCCGATGATGCAGGCGCTGGTAAGACAATCATGGCGGGGCTCTATATCCGTGAAATGGTCTCACGAAGACTTCTTCGGAGAATTCTGATTGTCTCTCCCGCAGGTCTTGTCGGAAACTGGCACAGAGAATTAACTACCCTATTTAATTTGCAATTCAAGATTATCAGTGGTTCTGATGCACGAGCCGGGAATCCTTTTGTTGGGGACGATAGCAATCGGATCATTGTTAGCATTGATACACTGGCCAGTCCCAGCCTTTTCAACCGGCTCAAGGAACCTTCGGTGGCGCCCTATGATCTTGTTGTGTTTGATGAGGCGCACAAGCTTTCCGCAGACCGTGGCTCGGACCTTCGCGTTCGCAAGACTGATCGTTACTGCCTTGCAGAAGCGCTTGCAGGGATTCGAGGCCTCCATGAACGCTGGGCTCTGGGCTGGAGCGCTCACTACCTACTCCTGCTAACGGCCACGCCTCACATGGGGAAGGACTATCCTTATTATGCCCTTTGGCGGCTCCTTGAATCAGAAGCGCTCTCCACACCCGAGGCTTTCAACGAATTTGCACTTGACCAGCGTCGAAAACATTTTATCCGTCGAACCAAGGAGGAGATGGTCCATCTGGACGGCAGCCCCCTTTACCCAAAGCGTATTTCGGATACACTCGGTTACGATCTGAGTCAGGGAGAAATCAGTGAACAGGCTCTTTATAACGAAACGACCGATTACCTTCGGTTCGTTTACAACAAGGCAAGACTTCTTAACCGCGAGGCGGCCCGTCTTGCCATGACCGTTTTCCAGCGGCGACTTGCAAGTTCAACCTACGCACTATTCCGATCCTTTGAACGCCGGATCGAAAAGCTGGACAGGCTCATCGAAGAGGTTCAGGATGGAAAAATAACCACAGAGCAACTCGTCCTTCTCCAGCAGCGGATTCATGAAGAAGATGATATTTTGGAGACCAAAACAGCCGACGAAGAAACCACGGAGGAAGGCTGGGAGGAGAACGAGCAGGCTGAAGATAAGCTCTTGCAAGGCGTTGTCGCCGCCTCGCTAATTGATCTCATGGCTGAAAAAGAACAGGTCAAGAAGCTCCGCGACCTTGCTAAAAAGGTCTGCGATGCAGGACTGGAGTCCAAGTTTGAGAAGCTCTCCGAAGTTCTAACTGATCCACAGTACAGAAAAGAAAAACTGATCATCTTCACCGAACACCGAGACACACTGGTATTTCTGGTGAGGCGCCTGGATGGCATGGGCTACACCGGGCAAGTCGCACAGATTCATGGTGGGATGCATTATACCCAGCGTGAAGATGAGGTGGAGCGTTTCCGCAAATCGCCCGGGGAAGGCGGGGCCAGATTTCTCGTCTGCACAGATGCAGCAGGCGAAGGGATCAATCTTCAGTTTTGCTGGATCATGATCAATTATGATATTCCCTGGAACCCGGCCCGCCTTGAACAACGAATGGGACGTATACATCGCTACCTTCAAAAACACGATCCCGTGATCATCCTGAATCTCGTCGCCCCTTCAACACGCGAGGGAAAAGTGCTAAAGATTCTCCTGGAAAAACTTGAGAGGATTCGTAAAGAACTTCAGTCTGACAAGGTATTCGACTGTATCGGCCGGATCTTTCAGGATATTTCCATTAAGCAATATATGGAGCTCGCCATTACAGAGGACTCCGACCGCGTCGCCCAGGAGCTCGATGGGCGACTGACAAAAGATCAAGTGCAGGCCCTTGCTGCCCGTGAGCAATCTCTTTATGGAACGGGCGGTGACGTGGGGAAAGAATTGCCCCGCCTTCGCGAACATGTGGAACGAGAGATCCATTTCCGTCTATTGCCGGGGTATGTGCGACACTATCTGGAGCAAGCCGCTCCGCTGGTAGAC
>Ga0207951_100090_pt1 | contig 64790 bp, 55 predicted proteins | sample Subbio12Aug_8Bad_FD_184830 | JGI IMG/M metagenome (GOLD analysis project Ga0207951, IMG submission 184830) | Serpentinite rock and fluid subsurface biosphere microbial communities from McLaughlin Reserve, California, USA - CR12Aug_8Bad (SPAdes) | ecosystem: Environmental > Terrestrial > Deep... | reverse complement strand
ATGCGCCCGCGCCGGGGTGGCCAAGGGCCCTGAGCAAGGCGCAGCGCGCAGCCCGGACTCGCGTCCGGGCAAGCGATGCAACGCCGCGCAGGACCCTTGGGTACCCCGGCCCTTCGGGTAAGCCCCCGGAACAGGCCCGCGCGGCGTTGCAAATCCTCACTGGGTCCCAGACCCGGTTCCGGTTTGCGCCTTGCTCGGGCCTGTTCCGGGGGCTTACGCGGGTGCATGGGATGGCCTCTCACACTCTCAGGGCAGGGCGACGGCCTGCATCATCGCGCGCACCTGCTCGGCGCGGCCGCGGCCGGCGCCGGGCACCGGCACCAGCCGGTGCGCGATGCACTGTGCGAGCACGGCCTGGACGTCGTCGGGGGCGGCGTAGTCGCGGCCGTCGAGCAGCGCGCGCGCCTTGGCCGCGCGCAGCAGCGCGATGCCTGCGCGCGGGCTCAGACCCTCGACGAACCACTGGCCGCTGCGCGTCGCGGCGATCAGCGCCTGCAGGTAGTCGAGCAACGCCTCGGAGGCGTGCACGCGCAGCACCTGCTGCTGCGCGGCCAGCAGCGAGGGCGCGTCCATCACCGGCGCCAGGCGCTGCACGGCCAGCCGGCGGTCCTCGCCGGCGAGCAGCGCGCGCTCGCTGGCGCGGTCGGGGTAGCCCAGCGTGATGCACATCAGGAAGCGGTCGAGCTGGCTCTCGGGCAGCGCGTAGGTGCCGAGCTGGTCGCCGGGGTTCTGCGTCGCGATCACGAAGAACGGCCGCGGCAGCGCGCGCGTCTCGTTCTCGACCGAGACCTGCTGCTCCTCCATCGCCTCGAGCAGCGCGCTCTGCGTCTTCGGGCCGGCGCGGTTGATCTCGTCGGCCAGCAGCACCTGCGTGAACACCGGCCCGGGGTGGAAGACGAAGGCTTCGCGGCTGCGCTCGTAGACCGAGACGCCGCTCAGGTCGCTGGGCATCAGGTCGGCGGTGAACTGCACGCGGTTGAAGGCCAGCCCGAGCGACCGTGCCAGCGTGTGCGCGAGCGTGGTCTTGCCCACGCCGGGCACGTCTTCGATCAGCAGGTGGCCGCCGGCGAGCAGGCAGGCCACGCTGTCCTCGATCTGGCGGCGCTTGCCGACGACGATCGTGCTAATCTGATCGACAAGGCGCGCGAGCTGCGACGACAGCGGCGATGACTGGGACGACGACTGCGGCCGCGCGACACCTTCCAAAGAGACGACTTTCATGAGCACCGCCTATTTCAGCCACCCGGACTGCCGCGCCCACGACATGGGCCCCGGCCATCCGGAATGCCCGCAGCGCCTCGACGCGATCGCCGACCACCTGCTGGCCACCGGGCTGGACGTCGCATTGGAGCATTTCGAGCCGCCGCTGGCCACGCTGGACCAATTGCAGCGTGCGCACAGCGTGCACTACGTCTCGGAGCTCAAGGACCTGCTCGAGAGGCTCGCTGCCGAAGGTGAACGCAAGGCGCTGGACCCCGACACGGTGGCCATGCCGCAGACCTGGCGCGCGGCCTTGCGCGCCGCCGGCGCCGCGGTGGCGGCGACCGACGCAGTGCTCGCCGGGCGCGTGCGCAACGCCTTCTGCGCGGTGCGCCCGCCCGGGCACCACGCGACGCGCGACGAGACCATGGGCTTTTGCTTCTTCAACAACGTCGCCGTCGCCGCGCGCCACGCGCTCGACGTGCATGGTCTCGAGCGCGTGGCGATCGTCGACTTCGACGTGCACCATGGCAACGGCACCGAGGACATCATCGCCGGCGACGAGCGCGTGCTGATGGCCAGTTTCTTCCAGCACCCGCTCTACCCCGGCACCGGCGCGATCCCCAAGGGCATCAACATGGTCAACGTGCCGGTGCCACCGTACAGCCGCGGCGGTGACGTGCGCGAGGCGATCGAGCAGATGTGGCTGCCGCGGCTCGAGGAGTTCCGCCCGCAGATGCTGTTCATCTCGGCTGGCTTCGACGCACACCGCGAGGACGATCTCGGCCAGCTCGGCCTGGTCGAGGCCGACTACGCCTGGATCACGCGCCGGCTCAAGGACCTCGCCGAGCGCCATGCCGGCGGGCGCATCGTCTCGTGCCTGGAGGGCGGCTACAACCTCTCGGCGCTGGCGCGCAGCGTCGCTGCCCACCTGAGGGTGCTCGCCGATGTCGCAGCCTGAGCCGTTGCCGGCGGCGGCAGCGGCTGCAGCCTCGCCGGCGGCGGATGCAGCGGCCGCTTTGGCGCCGGCCGCTGCCGTGACGGGCGTCGAGGCACTGCTCGCGCCGCTGCTGACCTACGCCGCGCTGGTCGAACTGCTGCTGGTGCTGGGCTGCGTGGCCGGCGCCTGGCTGGCAGTGCGCCTCGTTCGGGGTCGGCAGCCCAGTCCCGACAGCATCTGGATCGGCGAGCGCATCGTCGACGGTGCGCTGTTTCCGGCGCTGGCGCTGGCCGGCGCGCTGCTCGCGCGCTGGCTGCTGCGCGACGCGATGCCGCTGGCCGTGCTGAACCTCGCGGTACCGGTGCTGACCTCGCTGCTGATCATCCGCGTCGGCGTGCGCGTGCTGCGCGTGGCCCTCCCGGCCTCGACGCTCGTGCAGCGCATCGAGCGCACGCTGTCGTGGTTTGTCTGGATCGCGCTGGTGCTGTGGCTGACCGGGCTGCTGCCGCTGGTGCTGGCCGAACTCGACGACATCCGCTGGACGCTGGGCGGCGCGCAGGTCTCGGCGCGCGCGCTGCTCGAGGGCGCGCTGTCGGCGGTCGTCGTGCTGGTCGGCGCGCTGTGGATCGCGTCGGTGATCGAGCGGCGGCTGCTGGCCGACGCCGACGGGCGCGCGGCCAACGAGCTGTCGGTGCGCAAGATGGCGGCCAACGCGCTGCGCGCGCTGCTGCTGCTGGTCGGTGTGCTGGTCGCACTGTCGGCCGCCGGCATCCCGCTCGGCGCGCTGGGCATCCTCGGCGGCGCGATCGGCGTGGGCATCGGCTTCGGGCTGCAGCGGCTGGCGTCGAACTATGTCAGCGGCTTCGTGATCCTGGCCGAGCGCTCGCTGCGCATCGGCGACATCGTGCGCGTCGACAACTTCGAAGGCCGCATCACCGACATCAGCACCCGCTACACCGTGATCCGCAGCCTCGGCGGGCGCGAGTCGATCGTGCCCAACGAGATGCTGATCACCCAGCGCATCGAGAACATGCGCTGGCCGACCCCAACATGCTGCTCAGCACGGTCGTGCAGGTGCCCTACGGCACCGAGCCCGAGCCGGTGCTGGCCGCACTGGCTGACTGCGCGCGTGGGGTGCCGCGCGTGCTGGCCAATCCACCGCCATCGGCGCGCCTGACCAGCTTTGCCCCCGACGGGCTCGAGCTGACGCTGTTCTTCTGGGTCGGCGACCCCGAGAACGGTCAGGCCAACGTGCGCTCCGACGTCAACCTGGCCATCCTGCGCACGCTGCGCGAGAGGGGCATCGAGATCCCGTTCCCGCAGCGCGTGCTGCACATGCCCAGGCTGCCGTTGCCGTTGCCCGCCGGCGATCATGCGGCGCGCCCTTGAGCGCCGGTCTTGCCGGGTGCGGCAGCGCGCCGCTCAACGCGCGATGCCGTTGAGCTGCGCCCAGCCGTCCCAGATGAACTGGATGCCGATGCACAGCAGGATGAAGGCGAACAGCCGCATCATGACCAGGGTGCCGATCTCGCCGAGCTTGCCGAGCACGCGCGCCGAGTTGGCAAACACCAGGTAGACGACGAGTGCGGTCAGCGCCGCGCCGACGACCGAGACGGCGGCGCCGGCGGCAAACAGCACCGGGGTCTGCGGAAACTGCGCGCCGATCGCGATCGCCGCGGCGATCGTGCCCGGCCCGGTGGTCAGCGGGAAGGTGATCGGAAAGAAGCTGCGCCGCATGACCTCGGCGTCGGACAGCGCGCTGGCTTCCTCGGCGGCGGCGGCCTGCACCGCGTCGCCGGTGTTGCTGGTCAGCAGCCGCCAGGCGGTGGCCGCCACCAGCAGACCGCCGCCGATGCGCACGATCGGCAGCGAGATGCCGAAGAAGTCGAGCACCACGTTGCCGACCAGCAGTGCGACGACGACGACGAAGAAGGCGTTGATCGCCACCTGCCGCGCCAGCCGGCGCGCGATCGCGCGGTTGTGGCCGGCGGTCGCGACGAAGACCGGCGCGGCGGTCAGCGGGTTGATGATCGGCAGCAGCGTCACCGGCACCAGGACCAGCGCCTTGAGCAGCGGCGTCAGGGCGTCCACGCGGCGCCGCCTTCAGGCCACCGTGACGGGGATCCTGCCGATGCGCGAGCGCCACTCGCGCGGCCCGGTCTCGTGCACGCTACTGCCGCTGGCGTCGACGGCGACGGTGACGGGCATGTCCTTGACCTCGAACTCGTAGATCGCCTCCATGCCGAGGTCCTCGAAGCCGACCACGCGCGCCGACCTGATCGCCTTGGCCACCAGGTAGGCCGCGCCGCCGACGGCCATCAGGTAGGCGCTGCGGTGCCTGCGGATGGCCTCGATCGCGACCGGGCCGCGCTCGGCCTTGCCGATCATCGCCAGCAGCCCGGTGCGCGCGAGCATCGTCTCGGTGAACTTGTCCATCCGCGTGGCGGTGGTCGGGCCGGCCGGGCCGACGACTTCGTCGCGCACCGGGTCGACCGGGCCGACGTAGTAGATGACGCGGTTCGTGAAATCGACCGGCAGCGCCTCGCCGCGCGCGAGCAGGTCGACGATGCGCTGGTGCGCGGCGTCGCGGCCGGTCAGCATCCTGCCGTTGAGCAGCAGCGTGTCGCCCGGCTTCCAGCTCGCAACTTCGGCCGGCGTCAGCGTGTCGAGGTCGACCCTGCGGCTCCTCTGGGTGTCGGGCGCCCAGTGCACGTCGGGCCACAGGTCCAGGCCAGGCGGCTCGAGGTAGGCCGCGCCGCTGCCGTCCATCACGACATGCGCGTGGCGGGTGGCGGCGCAGTTCGGGATCATCGCCACCGGCTTGCCCGCCGCGTGGGTCGGCCAGGTCGCGATCTTGACGTCGAGCACGGTGCTCAGCCCGCCCAGGCCCTGCGCGCCGATGCCCAGGGCGTTGACCTTCTCGTAGAGCTCGATGCGCAGCGCCTCGAGCCGGTTGGCCGGCCCGCGCGCGAGCAGCTCGGCCATGTCGATGGGCTCCATCAGCGCTTCCTTGGCCAGCAGCATGGCCTTCTCGGCGGTGCCACCGACGCCAATGCCGAGCATGCCCGGCGGGCACCAGCCCGCGCCCATCGTCGGCACCGTCTCGAGGACCCAGGCGACGAGGTCGTCGCTGGGGTTCATCATCTTGAACTTGCTCTTGTTCTCGCTGCCGCCGCCCTTGGCCGCGACGGTGATGTCGAGCGTGTGGCCTGGCACCAGGCTCATGTGCACGACTGCGGGCGTGTTGTCCCTGGTGTTGCGGCGATCGAAGATCGGGTCGGCCAGGATCGACGCGCGCAGCTTGTTGTCGGGGTCGAGGTAGGCCCGGCGCACGCCCTCGTCGACGGCTTCCTGCAGCGAGCCGGGGAAGCCCTCGAAGCGCAGGTCCATGCCGATCTTCAGGAAGACGTTGACGATGCCGGTGTCCTGGCAGATCGGGCGGTGGCCCTCGGCGCACATGCGGCTGTTGGTGAGGATCTGCGCGATTGCGTCCTTGGCCGCCGGGCCCTGCTCGCGCTCGTAGGCGCGCGCGAGGTGCGCGATGTAGTCGGCCGGGTGGTAGTAGCTGATGTACTGCAGCGCAGCGGCGACGGTGTCGACGAAGTCGGCGTGGCGGATCGTGGTGCTCATGGCGGTGAAGGGTCGGTGTGCGGCGGTCGCCGGTGGGCGCCGGCTGGGCACGGCGCGTGGCCTGCTGCCGGGCAGCGGCAGCCAGCCAGTGTAGCCAGGGTGGCTTGCGCCGGGCCGACGACGGCGCCGGCGTGTCAGGGCCGGTCGGCCGGATCGTCGCCGACCAGCGGCGCGCGCTCGACCTGCTGTTCGAGTTGGCCCTCGTGGACGGCGGCGCGCGCCAGCAGGTGCGAGGCCACCGGCAGCGTGGCCAGCAGGAAGCCCAGGATCAGCGCCAGCCGCCAGGCCCAGTCGGTCTGCGGCACGGCGGCCAGCGCGCCCAGGCAGATCAGCGCCAGCGCCAGCGTGCCGGCCTTGGTCGCGGCGTGCTGGCGCGACAGCGCATCGGGCAGCGCGATCACGCCCCAGGCGGCGATGACCAGGGTGACTGCGCCGGCCAGCAGCAGCACGGCAGCGAGGATCTCGATCATGGCCGGTCCTCCGGCGACTTGCCGGCGCGCGCGGCGCGTTCGATCAGCCGCGCCCAGCCTATCGTCGCGACGAAGCCGACCAGCGCCAGCCCGATCGCGACGTCGACGAACACCGTACGCCCGGTGGCCAGCGACGCGCCGATCGCCAGGCCGATGCCGGCGGCCAGGAAGATGTCGAGCGCGATGACGCGGTCGGCGTGGGTCGGCCCGACGATGATGCGCACGCTGGCCAGCAGCAAGGCCAGCACGCAGCCGACGATCAGCAGGGTGATGACGATGCTCATTGCCCCGGCACCCCGAACAGCACCACCAGGCTCGATTCGAACTGCTCGCGTATGCCCTGCACCATGCCTTCGGGGTCGGAGGCGTCGAGCACGTGCAGCAGCAGCTCGCGCTTGTGCATGTCGATGTCGAGCGTGGTCGTGCCGGGGGTCAGCGTGATCATGCAGCCCAGCAGCGCCGCGCCGTCGGCGCTCATCGGCGCGAAGCGCACGCGCAGCAGCGCGACCGGCGGCGGTGGCCCGCCCGGGCGCCAACTGACCAGAATCACGCGCAGGGTCTGCACGCCCGAGACGACGACCGCGCGCAGGAAGCGCAGCAGCAGGACGGCAGCGGCGATCGGCTTGCGCAGCATGTCAGGGCAGGGCGAGGGTCGCCGCGGCAGCCTGTGCGTAGGCCGCCAGCGGCTGCGGGTTGAGGCTGATCGCCAGTGTCACGCAGGCCAGCGCGATGGTCGCGGCCCAGGCCGGGGCGAGCCGGGTCTGGCGCGGTGGGGCCCAGTCGGCATCGGGGTGCGGGCGCCAGAAGGCCTCGAGCCAGATCTTCATCATCGAGTACAGCGTCAGCACGCTGACCAGCAGCGCGACCGCGGTCCAGACCGCGTGGCCCTGCGCGATCGCCTCGTGCAGCACCATCAGCTTGGCCCAGAAGCCCGACAGCGGCGGGATGCCGACCAGCGACAGCGCGGGGATCAGGAACAGCACGCCCAGCGCCGGGCGCAATGCGTACAGGCCGCCGATCTGGCGCAGATCGTAGCTGCCGGTCAGACGCCAGATGATCGCGGCGATCAGGAACAGGTTGGCCTTCACGACGATGTGGTGGATCGTGTAGAACAGCGTGGCCGCGTTGCCCGCTTCGCTGGCCAGCGCGATGCCCAGCAGGATGTAGCCGATCTGGCTGACGATGTGAAAGGCCAGGATGCGCCGCATGTCCCAGTGGTAGGCCGCGCCGAGCACGCCAAACAGCATGGTCGCCGCGGCGATCCAGCCCAGCGCCTCGTACAGCACGGCCGGGGCCGGCGCGAAGACGTCGCCCAGCGTGCGCAGCACGGCATAGATGCCGACCTTGGTCAGCAGGCCGGCAAACAGCGCCAGCACCGGCGCGGGCAGCGTGTGGTAGCTCGACGGCAGCCAGGCGAACAGCGGAAACGCGCCGGCCTTGATCAGGAAGGCCAGCACCAGGGTCGCGAGGATCACGGTGGCCAGCCCGGGCGGCAGGCCGTCGGCGGCGGCGGCCAGCGCGGTGTAGTTCAGGTGCCCGGTGGCGGCGAAGACCAGCGCGACGGCGGCCAGGAACAGCATCGTGCCGAACAGGTTCAGCGCGAGGTACTTGAAGGTCGCGTCAAGCTGGTCGAGGCGCGCGCCGATCGCAAACAGGCCCAGCGCGCAGACCAGCATGACCTCGAACCAGACGTAGAGGTTGAACAGGTCGGCGGTCGCGAACGAGCCACCGACGCCGGCCAGTACGCCGTGCAGCAACGGCAGCAGCAGCGGGTGGCGCGGGCCGGGGTCGGCGTCGCTGAGCATGAACAGCAGCGAGGCCGTGCCCATCAGCGCGGTGATCAGCACCAGCGAGGCACCGGTGCGGTCGATGTGGAACTCGATGCCGAACGGCGCCGGCCAGCCGAAGGCGGCGACCGCCGGCTGGTCGGCCGCGGCCGCGGCAACCAGCAGCACCGCGCAGACGAAGAAGGCCGCGATGCCGGCAAAGCTCAGCGCCAGTTGCAGGCGCGGGCGGCCGTGCGCCATGGCCGTCAGCACGACCGTGGTCAGTGGCACCAGCACGGGGGTGACGACGAGCAGCGTCATGCGGCCCCGCTGCGGCAGGGCGCCGTCACGGCGCGGCAGAGGGGCCCGGCCAGGGGCCGGGACGGCAGCAGGGTCATCATCTTGGCGAGGGCTGCGCGGTGGCGGCCCCGGGGTGTTCGGGGTCGCAGCCGGGCAGCGGCAGCGCGGGCTTGACGGGGTCGGTCGGCGGCGGCTCGGCCAGCCGCAGGGCCAGCACGTCGTCGGTGCCGGCGTCGTGGATCAGCCGCATGACCAGCACCAGGCTGAAGCACAGCAGCGCAAAGCCGATGACGATCGCGGTCAGCACCAGCGCCTGCGGCAGCGGGTTGGCGGCGCTCGCCGCCAGCACCCGCTCGCCGATCGGCACGATGGCCGGCTCGGGCGAGCCGAGCCGGCCCGAGGCAAACAGCAGCAGGTTGACGCCGCCGCCCAGTATGGCCAGGCCCAGCACGATGCGCAGCAGGTCGCGCGACATCGCCAGGTACAGGCCGGCGGTGATGGAGACCCAGACCGTGAACGCGAAGACCCAGATCATGGCGCGCCCTCGCCGTCGTCGTCGGTGGCCAGCAGGGCCAGCGCGTAGCCGGCCAGCCCGCCCCAGACGCAGAGGTAGACGCCGATGTCGAACAGCACGACGGTGCCGATCTTCAGCTCGGAGACGAGCAGCGGCAGCGTAGGGCCCCACAGGCCGGTCAGGAAGGTCTCGCCGACCAGCAGCGCCGGAATCCCCGCCAGCGTAGCGGCGCCGACTCCGACCGCGGCCAGCACCACCGGCGAGCGCCAGGGCAGCCGTTCGGTGGCGGCGTCGGTGCCGTGCGAGACCGCCCACAGCACGGTCGCGGTGACCGCGACCAGCCCGCCGATGAAGCCGCCGCCCGGCTCGTTGTGGCCGCGAAACAGGATCCACACCGAGGCCAGCAGGATGAGCACGTACAGCGGCCCGGCGGCCGATTCGAGGATGACGAGGCGACGGTTCATCGGGAGGCCTCCTGCTGCGCCGCGGCCCGGCGCGACTTCGCGCGCAGCGCCATGACCAGCGGCAGCGCGGCCAGCATCGACAGCATCACGACGCTGATCTCGCCCAGCGTGTCGAGGGCGCGGAAGTCGACCAGGATCACGTTGACGACGTTGCGGCCGTGGGCCTGCACGACGCTGGCCTCGGCGAAGAAGCGCGTCAGCGCGGCGTCGAAGGCGACCCCGCTGGCAGCCAGCAGGGCCAGCGTCAGCACCGTGCTGCAGCCCAGCGCGATGAGCAGGGCCAGCGGACGCAGCGCCGGCTCGGCCAGGCTGGAGGCGCGGCCGAGTCGCTTGAGCTTGAGCAGCACCGAGGCGACGACGACGACGAAGACGGTCTCGACCGCAAACTGCGTGAAGGCGACGTCGGGCGCCCCGGCAAACAGGAACAGCAGGGCGCTGCCGTAGCCGACCAGGCCGGCGGCCAGCAGCAGCGTCAGGCGGTCGCTCAGCAGCAGCGCCGCGACGGCGCCGATGCACACCACCAGCCCCGCTGCGGCGATGCCGACGCCGGGGTGGGTCAGCGCCGGCCAGCTCAGCTCAGACCAGCCCAGCACCAGGGCCAGGGCCAGCGGCAGCGTCACGCTGGCCACGACCAGGCCGGTGTAGAACGGCAGCCGGCCGTCCTGCAGCAGCCGCGTGCAGGCTGCCGCCGAGCGCGGGATCGCGCGCATCGTGCGCTCGTATTGCGCGGCGGCCGAAAAGCGCTCGGTACGCCGCGAGAGGCCTTCGAAAACGCGGTGCAGCGGGTCCCAGAACCAGAAGACGACCGCGCCGATGGCCAGCGTCAGCGCCAGCGAGCCCAGCGCAGGGGCCAGCGCCGGCTTGAGTACCAGGTCAGGGACGACGCCGCCCGGCAGCATCGCGCGCGAGGCTTCGGCGATCAGGTCCTGCACGACGAAGGGGAAGATACCCAGCGCGACGCCGAAGGTGGCCAGCAGCAGCGGCGGCGCAACCAGCGTGACCCCGCCTTCGTGCGCATCGCCCGGCGTGACGTTGACGCCGGGGTGACGCCAGAACACCCGCACCGCGGCGACCGCGGCGACCGACACCGCGATCGCGCCGAAGAGGATGTTGGCCGCCTCGGCAAAGGCCAGCAGGTGGCCGACTTCCTTGGCCGCCGAGATGACGTCCTTGGCGACGTAGCCGAAGGACAGCGGCACTCCGGCCATCGAGGCGCCGGCCAGCGCCGCCGCGGCGGCCGTCCACGGCATGGCATGGCGCAGATTGCCCAGGCGGTCGATGACGCGCGTGCCGGTGCCGTGGTCGACGTTGCCGGCCACGAAGAACAAGGGCGCCTTGTACAGCGCATGCGCCAGCAGCAACGCGGCCACCGCCAGCGTCGCGCCGGTGCCGTCGAGGCCGACGAGCATGACCAGCGTGCCCAGCGTGGCCACCGTCGACCAGGCCAGGATGCGCTTGAGGTCGCGCTCGCGCAGCGCGAGCAGCATGGCCCAGGCGGCGGTGACGGCGCCAAAGCCCTGCAGCGTCCACTGCCACAGCTCCCAGTGGCCGAAGCCCGGGTCCAGCCGGGCGAGCAGGTAGACGCCGAGCTTGACCATGGTCGCCGAGTGCAGGTAGGCCGACACCGGGGTCGGCGCCGACATCGCGTTGGGCAGCCAGAAGTGGAACGGCACCTGCGCGCTCTTGGTGAACGCACCGAACAGGATCAGCACCAGCGCGGTGGTCAGCGCCGGCGTCTGCTCCATCGTGGGCAGCAGCGCGACGATCTCGCTGATCGAGGCCGTGCCCATGATCTGCCACAGCAGAATGAAGCCGGCCAGCATCACCAGGCCGCCGCTGCCGGTGACCATCAGCGCCTGCAGCGCCGACTTGCGGCTGTCGGCCTTGGTGTGGTCGAAGCCGACCAGCAGGAACGACACCAGGCTGGTCGCTTCCCAGAACAGGAACAGCACGATCAGGTGATCGGCGCTCACGCAGCCGATCATCGCCAGCATGAACATCGTCAGCAGCACGTACAGCCGGCGCTGCTGCGGGTGGCCGTCGAGGTAGCCGCCGGCGTAGGTGAAGACCGCCACGCCGATGCCGGTGATCATCAGCAGCATCAGCACGGCCAGGCCGTCGATGTGCAGGTCGAAGCCGACGCCCAGCGCCGGGATCCACGGCAGCCGGATGTCGATCGGCAGCGCGTAGGTGGCCAGCAGCCACAGCACGACGCCCAGGGCCGCCGCCGGCAGCAACGAGAACGCAAAGCGCTCGGCGATGCTCATCGACGGCGCGCCGCCGCCGGCGTGGGCTTGTCCCATCGGGTCAGTGGCGCCGGATGCTGGTCACGACCAGCGTGATGATCGTGAGCGGGACGACGAACAGCATCATCGCCGTCGAATAGGCCTCGAGCGCCGCGTGCTGCTGGGCCTGCAGGATCAGGAAGGCGACGTAGGCGACGTAGTACGCGACGAACACGCCGCCTTCCCAGCGCTCGATCTCGCGGCCGCTGAAGAAGATCGGCAGGCAGGCCACCGCGACGGCGAGCATGACCCACATGTCGAAGTTCAGCACGGCGTAGGCGATTGTCAGCCCAGCGCTGCCCGAGACCAGAGCCGACAGGCCAAGCACGCACAGAATGTTGAAGATATTGCTGCCGACGATGTTGCCGACTGCAATGTCGCGCTCGCCCTTGATCGCGGCGACGATCGAGGCGGCGACTTCAGGTAGCGAGGTGCCGATGGCCACGATGGTCAGGCCGATGATCAACTCGCTCACGCCGATCGCCTGGGCGAAGGCGACTGCCGCGGTGACGATGCCTCGCGCACCGAGCACCAGCAGACCCAGCCCGACGACGATCAGCAGGATCTGCACGCCCAGGCGCGAGTCCCAGGCGCCGGGGGCGGCCGGCCGCACTTCGGTGTCGTAATCGGCCTGCGCGGCCTGGGTCTCTCTGCGCGACTGGCGGATGACGAAGGTCGTGTAGACCAGCAGCAGGCCGAACAGCAGGGCGCCCTCGAACATCGACAGCCGGCCGTCGAGCATCAGTACGCACAGCAGCACCGTGACGCCGATCATGATCGGCACTTCCTGGCGGATGACCTGCACATGCACCAGCAGCGGGATGATCAAGGCGCTGACGCCGAGAATCAGCAGCACGTTCAGAATATTGCTGCCGACGACGTTGCCGACTGCGATGTCGTTCTGTCCGTCGAGGACCGCGCCGACCGAGACGGCCAGCTCGGGCGCGCTGGTGCCGAAGGCGACCACGGTCAGCCCGACGACCAGCGACGACAACCCAAGCGACAGCGCGAGCTTGGATGCGCCGCGCACGAGGGCATCGGCGCCGACGACCAGCGCGGCCAAGCCGCCGAAGAAGAACAGCAGGTTGAGGAGCATGACGGCAAGACGGCCCGGTAAAGCCGAGCCGCGTGCCGCGCAGGCACAAGGCTCGAGGGTCGAAACGTGAGGCGCCGCAGCGCAACTACGGCAGGCAGCGGGCTCAACGCCCCGCGGCGAGCGCGAATTCTGCCATGGCCGCACAGCAGGACGGCCAATAGCCAGGGCCACCGTCGGCATTCCGCGCTGCGTCGTCGCGGGCGATGCGTGGCTGGTCACCGACCACCGGCACCGGGGTACGCGCGAGCCGGCGACGGCGGCGTCCGTCCGCCGCAGGATGAGCGTATCGTCGGCGGTCGTCGCCACGGCTGTACCCCGCCGGGACGCCGTCGGGCACGGCGGCACGAACAGGTGTGCGCACAGTCACGCCGCCGGCCGCCGCGACCATGCAGAACGGCGCCAGCAGCACGGACAACCGAAGCCGCTGCAGACGGCCGTGACGGTGGGGGCTGACCATCGGTTCAGCGGCGCCGCACGACGGTCACGACCAGCGTGATGATCGTGATCGGAACGACGAACAGCATCATCGCCGTCGAGAACGCTTCGAGCGCGGCATGCTGCTGGGCCTGCAGGATCAGGAAGGCGACGTAGGCGACGTAGTACGCGACGAACACGCCGCCTTCCCAGCGCGCGATCTCGCGGCCGCTGAAGAAGATCGGAAGGCAGGCCACCGCGACGGCGAGCATGACCCAGGCGTCGAAGTTCAGCACGGCGTCGGAGATGGTCAAGCCGGCGCCGCCGGTGGCCAGCGCGGAAATGCCGAGCACGCCCAGGATGTTGAAGATGTTGCTGCCGACGACGTTGCCGATCGCGATGTCGCGCTCTTTCTTGATCGCCGCGGTGATCGAGGCCGCGACCTCGGGCAGCGAGGTGCCGGCGGCGACGATGGTCAGGCCGATGATCAGCTCGCTGACCCCCAGGGCCTGCGCGAAGGCGACCGCGGCAGTGACGAGGCTGCGCGCGCCGATGACGAGCAGCACCAGACCGACGACGATCAGCAGGATCTGCACGCCCAGGCGCGAGTCCCAGGCGCCGGGGGCGGCCGGCCGCACTTCGGTGTCGTAATCGGCCTGCGCGGCCTGGGTCTCTCTGCGCGACTGGCGGATGATGAAGGTCGTGTAGACCAGCAGCAGGCCGAACAGCAGGGCGCCCTCGAACATCGACAGCCGACCGTCGAGCATCAGTACGCACAGCAGCACCGTGACGCCGATCATGATCGGCACTTCCTGCCGGATGATCTGGGCATGCACCAGCAGCGGAACGATCAGCGCGCTCACGCCGAGAATGAACAGCACGTTGAAGATGTTGCTGCCGACGACGTTGCCGACTGCGATGTCGTTCTGTCCGTCGAGGACCGCGCCGACCGAGACGGCCAGCTCGGGCGCGCTGGTGCCGAAGGCGACCACGGTCAGCCCGACGACCAGCGACGACAGCCCGAGCGACAGCGCGAGCTTGGAGGCGCCGCGCACCAGCGCTTCGGCACCGATGACCAGGGCGACGAGGCCGCCGAAAAAGAACAGCAGGTTGATCAGCATGACGGCCGGACAGGAGGCTGAGGGCGATCCAGGAGGCTGAGGCCGATCCTCGCACCCGTTGGGCGCAAGTATCGCAGATGGGGTACAGGGCACGCCGGGCGCGACCGCGGCTAGGCATGGCCTGGGACGCTCGAGGCCGCAATCATTGCCATGGCCGCAGGGTCATCCCGCCAACAACCGGCCGTGCCGATGGCCAGCCGCGCGCGGCCCGTCGCGGCGGTCCGGCCCCCGCGTGGGCAACGCGCCGACGCAGGGGTTTGCGACCGCCGCAGTGCGCGGCGCGCCAGCGTAAAGTAAGCGTATCGTCAGCGGTCATGGTGACAGTTGCCGCCGCCCGCTGCGGCGGCGTGCCCGAACGAAACCACCCCCCGGAGACAAGCATGAGCGACAGTGCCACCAAGTTCTACGAGCCGCCGGCCGCCCTGGCGGGTGCGGCCCACGTCAGCGGCATGGCCGCCTACCGCGCGCTGGTGCAGCGCGCCGAGGCCGACTACGAAGGCTACTGGGCCGGACTCGCGCGCGAGCTGATCACCTGGAAAACGCCGTTCACCCAGGTCCTCGACCAGAGCCAGCGGCCGTTCTTCAAGTGGTTTGCCGACGGCACGCTCAACGTCTCGTACAACTGCCTGGACCGCAACGTCGAGCGCGGCCTGGGCGACAAGACCGCGATCGTCTTCGAGGCCGACGACGGCGCGGTCACCCGGGTGAGCTACCGCGAGCTGCTGGCGCTGGTCTGCCGCTTTGCCAACGCGCTGAAGTCGCGCGGTGTCAGGAAGGGCGACCGCGTCGTCATCTACATGCCGATGTCGGTCGAGGGCGTGGCCGCGATGCAGGCCTGCGCGCGCATCGGGGCGACGCACTCGGTGGTCTTCGGCGGCTTCTCGGCGCAGAGCCTGCGCGACCGCATCCACGACGCCGGTGCGGTGATGGTCATCACCGCCGACGAGCAAAAGCGCGGCGGCAAGGCGCTGGCCCTCAAGGCCATCGTCGACGAAGCGCTGGGCATGAGCGGCTGCGAGACGATCCGCGACGTCATCGTCTACCGCCGCACCGGCGGCAACGTGGCCTGGACCGCCGGGCGCGACCTCTGGCTGCACGAGCTGCTGGCCGCCGCCGGCGAACAGTGCGAGCCCGAATGGGTCGGCGCCGAGCACCCGCTGTTCCTGCTCTACACCTCGGGCTCGACCGGCAAGCCCAAGGGCGTGCAGCACAGCAGCGGCGGCTACCTGCTGCTGGCTGCGCTGACGACGAAGTGGACCTTCGACCTCAAGCCCGAAGACGTCTTCTGGTGCACCGCCGACATCGGCTGGGTCACCGGCCACACCTACATCACCTACGGCCCGCTGGCACTGGGCGGCACCGAGATCGTCTTCGAAGGCGTGCCGACCTGGCCTGACGCCGGGCGCTTCTGGCAGATGATCCAGAAGCACAAGGTCACCGTCTTCTACACCGCGCCGACGGCGATCCGCTCGCTGATCAAGGCCGCCGAGGCCAACGAGGCCGTGCACCCCAGGCGCTACGACCTCTCCAGCCTGCGCATCCTCGGCTCGGTCGGCGAGCCGATCAACCCGGCGGCCTGGGAGTGGTACCACGCCAACATCGGCGGCGGGCGCTGCCCGATCGTCGACACCTTCTGGCAGACCGAGACCGGCGGCCATGTGATCACCCCGCTGCCCGGCGCCACACCGCTGGTGCCGGGCTCGTGCACGCTGCCGTTCCCCGGCATCGACGCCGCGGTCGTCGACGAGACCGGCAAGGAAATGCCCAACGGGCAGGGCGGCATCCTGGTCATCCGCAAGCCCTGGCCGAGCATGATCCGCACGATCTGGGGCGACCCCGAGCGCTTCAGGAAGAGCTACTACCCCGAGGACTTCAAGGGCCAGTACTACCTCGCCGGCGACGGCGCGATCCGCGACGCCCAGACCGGCTACTTCACGATCACCGGCCGCATCGACGACGTGCTCAACGTCAGCGGCCACCGCATGGGCACGATGGAGATCGAGTCGGCGCTGGTCAGTTGCACTGAGCTGGTCGCCGAGGCCGCCGTCGTCGGCCGCCCCGACGAGACCACCGGCGAGGCGATCTGCGCCTTCGTCGTGCTCAAGCGCCCGCGCCCGACCGGCGAGGAGGCCAGGAAGATCGCCAACGAGCTGCGCAACTGGGTCGCCAAGGAGATCGGCCCGATCGCCAAGCCCAGGGACATCCGCTTCGGCGACAACCTGCCCAAGACCCGCTCGGGCAAGATCATGCGTCGCCTGCTGCGCAGCATCGCCAGGGGTGAGGCGATCACGCAGGACACCTCGACGCTCGAAAACCCGGCGATCCTCGAGCAACTGGCGGAGACGAACTGAGTCTCGGGGCCGCCGGGGCCGCGCTGACGACCACGTAAGCCTTGCGGGCAGCCGGGCCCTGGCGTGGCCAGGCCCGGAATCGGCCTGCCATGCCCCGTCGCATCCTGCTTGTCGTCGCCGGCCGGTCGCCCCAGATCGCCGCCGAGACCGTCTAGGCGCGCCGCCGTCGCGCAGACGCCGCGCCGGGCGCCCGACGAGGCGCGGGCGCTGGACCGCCGCGCTCGGCGCCGACAACGCCCGGCTCAGGCTGCTGTCGGCCGAGCCGGGCTGGTTTGCCCGCCTGAGCGTTCCGGCACAAGATGCCAGGTTGGGTGCCCGTCCGCGAGGAGGTTCACTTCGAGACGATGCCCTCGGCGGCTTCTGCGGCGTCGCCATGCGCTAGGCCGGCGCGGTGCGGGGTCTTCAGGCCGGCCGCAATGCCCGCGGTGAGGCCGTCGAGGCTGGCGCCGCTGAGTCCGACGTCCTTCATCAGCGAGTCCACCAGCGGGGCATGCGCGCGGTAGCGCAGGGCGCTTGCCACCACCTGTTCGGCCAGATTGTCCGGCGCCGAGCTGTTGGCGGATCCGGTTGCTGCCGCTGCGGCACCGGCGGTGAGGCCGCCGACGTTGATGATCTTGATGCCGTCTATGGCCTCCATCGGGCGCACGCTTTCGCGGATGATTTCGGGCAGGTGCTTGAGCAGGGCCAGCCGCAGTTGCATCTCGACCTGCTCGGCCGATAGCGTGTTGGCCGCCGCGTTGACGGCCTGGGCCCCTTCGGCCTCGACGCGGTAACGCACTTGCGCCGCTTCGGCACGCAGCTTTTCGGCGGTGCTCTCGGCCTCGGCCTCGATGCGCTTCTGGTCGGCCGTCGCCGTGGCGATCGTGCGGATGGCCTCGGCCTTCTCGGCGGCGGCCTGCTTGTCTGCCTCGGCGGCGATGGTGATGGCGATCTGCTCGCGCTCGGCTTCCTTGGTCGCGGCGACCAGTTCGATCTTCTTCTGGCGCTCGGCGCGTTCGACCTCGCGTACGGTCTCCACCTGCTCGTGGGCCTTGACGGCCCCGGCGCGGGCAAGGTCGGCGGCAGTCTGCGCTTCCGACTGCGCGCGCGACTTCTCGGCAATCGCGATGGCGCGCTCCTGCTCGGCCAGTTCGACGAACTTCTTCTGGTTGACCTGCGCCGTGTCGACGTTCCTGGCCTTCTCGATCTCGCGCTCGCGCAACTGCTGCTCCATCGCGATGCGCTGCTCCTCGACCGTGCGCCTGGCGGCCAGCTTGGCCGAGTCGACCTGCTGCTGCGCGGTGATCTTGGCTCCTTCGGCCGCCTGGCTCTGCTCGGCCTGTTCGCGCGCGATCTCGGCGGCCTGCGCAGCGCGGCGGATCTCGATCTCGCGCTGCTGCTCGAGCTTGGCGTACTCCTCGTCGCGCTGGATCTGCAGGCGCTGGGTGGCTGCCTCGAGATTCTTGCGCTTGACCTCGACCTCGGTCTGCTGCTCGATCTCGTTGCGCTTCTTGCGGCGCAACTCGATGGCTTCGGTCAGCTTGGTCAGGCCCTCGGCGTCGAAGGCGTTGTCGGGGTTGAAGAACTCCTTGCTGGTCTGGTCGAGGCCGGTCAGCGACACCGACTCGAGCTCGAGGCCGTTCTTCAGGATGTCTTCCGACACGACCTGCTGCACCTTCTGCACGAACAGCGTGCGTTGCTCGTGCAGTTCCTCCATGCCCATCTCGGCAGCGACCGAGCGCAGGGCGTCGACGAACTTGCCTTCGACGAGTTCCTTGAGCAGTTCGGGCTCCATGGTCTTGGCGCCCAGCGTCTGCGCGGCGTTGGCGATCGACTCCTCGACCGGCTGCACGCGCACATAGAACTCGGCCTGCACGTCCACGCGCATGCGGTCGCGCGTGATCAGCGCCTGCTCGCGGGCGCGCTGCACGTCGAGCTTGAGCGTATTCATGTTGACGCGGATGATCTCGTGCAGCACCGGGAACACCAATGCGCCGCCGTTGACGATCACCTTCTGTCCGCCGAACCCGGTGCGCACGAACGAGACTTCCTTGCTCGCGCGGCGGTAGAGCCGGGCCAGCAGCAGCATGACGAAGAGGACGAAGCCCAGGCTGGCGGCGGCGATCAGTACGATGCCCATGAGGTCGAAGCCCATGTCGTTGAACCTTGCGGTTGGGGGATGCGGGGGCAAGCGCGCGGTCGGCCGCAGCCTCAGGGCGCCATGGCCGGGTTGACGTTGGCGATGCAGCGGTATGTGGCACCGGCGCGGGCGACGAGCAGGACGCGGCTGCCCTGCGGGAAAGCGGCGGCGGCCTCGTCAGGCTCGACCAGCACATAGTGCTGCCGGCCGTAGCGGTCGCGCACCTTGGCCTGCGCAGCCGAGCCGGGGCGCGCCTCGCCGAGCACGATGGTGGCGACGCGCCCGACCAGATCCTCCCGCGAGACCGCCTGTGTCTCGTCGCGCGGCAGCGCACGGGCGAAGAGCGCCCCGAAACCCCGCATGCCGGCGACGGCTGGCAGCACCGCCAGCGGGGCGAGCAGCCAGGCGGGCAGGACGAAACCGGCAATCGCATGCACCGTCATCTGCACGGCCAGGCCGACGCCGCCGAACACCAGAAGGAAGCTTGCCACCAGCACCAGGGCCGGGACCTTGCCGAAGTGCAGCCAGCCCAGGCAGCGGTCGAGCGCGGTCGTCGAGCCGGCCGCGTCGGCCGCCGAGGGGTCGAGCCAGTCGTCGAGCACACCCGAGGCACTGGCCCCGGTGAGCAGGCCGGCCACCTCGATCAGGCCGAGCATCAACACCATCAGCAGGGCCACGACGAAGGGCAGGTTGCCGCCTGCGGCAAGGAAGTCGAGCATCGGGGCTCAGTCCGCGTTCTTGGCCTTGATTTGCGCAAGGCGCTCCTGGATGCGGTTGGCGCGCGAGAGGGCCTCGAGTTCGGCGAGCCGTGCAGCGTCCGCACCGCTGGACGTCGAGCCCGCAACGCCGCTGGCGCGCTGCATCACGCGCGAAAACGCGGTCTCGGCTTCGCTGACCCGACTCGCCGGCGAGGGGCCGCTGCCTGAAGCGGCGGCGCCTGCCGGCTGCGCGGCCTGCGCCGCCTTTTGCGCGGCATGAAACTGCTGCAGCTCGGCCTCCAGATCGCGCCGGCGCGCCGATAGCGCCGCAACATAGCCTTCCAGCTCCTTCTGCTGCGTCTGGGCGTCGGCGACGGCGCCCTCGAGCACCGGAATCTGCGCTTCGATGTCGAGCTGTCTGGCGATCGCGGCCTCGGCCAGGTCTTCGCGGCTCTGCGCGACGGCCAGTTCGATCTGCTCGCCCAGCGTCGCGTGCCTCTGGCGTTCTTCGGCCAGTCGTCGGGTGGCGAGATGGCGAGTGGCCAGCACCTTGCCCAACTCGGCGCGCACGTCGTCGGCGGCGCCGTCGATCTCGCGCAGGGCCTGCTCCATCACCATCGCGGGGGCGGCGTCCTCGACCGAGCTGATCAGCGCATTGACCGAGCCGGCGATCAGCCGACCCACGCGCGAAGATACCGCCTCTTTCATTGAGCACTCCTTGCAGCTGAGCCGCGATGGCGATCAGCTTGGCGTTATACGAACGATGTATGACACACGCGTGTGGAAGGTGTCACCCGCGGCGGCCGTGGTATTCGCGGCAGGGCCGGATCTCGTCGTTTCAGGCAGCACGAGCGGCCTTCCGGTGCATGAAAGTCGTGGCAACTTGATGACGACCTGTCCGACCGTAGAGTCCGGTGGTCTTTGGCGCCCTCTTTGTGCATTGCAGCAAATCGCTATCATTCGACCGCCGACCTGATGCAAGGACAGCAGATGAACCCGACCAAACACATCGAACTCGCGCTGCAAGGCGGCGGCGCGCACGGCGCCTACACCTGGGGCGTGCTCGACCGCCTGCTCGAGGACGGGCGCATCGGCGTTGCCGCGATCTCGGGCACCAGCGCGGGGGCGATGAACGCGGTCGTCGTTGCCGACGGCCTGGTGCGCGGCGGGCGCGACGGCGCACGCGAGCGGCTGGAATCGTTCTGGCGCGCGGTGTCGGAGGCCGCACGGTTCAGCCCGGTGCGCCGCAGCCCGCTCGACGTGCTGTTCGGGCGCTGGAGCCTGGATGCGTCGCCGGGCTACATCGCGATGGACATGCTCTCGCGGCTGGCCTCGCCGTACGAACTCAACCCGCTGGACGTCAACCCGCTGCGCGACGTGGTCGCGGCCGAGGTCGATTTCGACCGCGTCAACCATTGCGACGCGACCAAGCTGTTCGTCACCGCGACCAACGTGCGCACCGGCCTGCCGCGCATCTTCCGTCAGGGCGAGATCACGCTCGACGCGGTGATGGCCTCGGCCTGCCTGCCCAGCATGTTCAAGGCCGTCGAGATCGACGGCGAGGCCTACTGGGACGGCGGCTTCATGGGCAACCCGGCGCTGTTTCCGCTGGTCGACGAGAGCGACTGCCGCGACCTGGTGATCGTGCAGATCAACCCGATCCGCCGCGACAAGCTGCCGACCACGGCCGCCGAGATCCGCAACCGCATCAACGAGATCACCTTCAACTCGAGTCTGATCAAGGAGCTGCGCACGATCACGCTGCTGCACCGGATGATCGATGCCGAGGGCCTGGAGTCCGAGCGCTACCGCGACATGCGGCTGCACCGCATCGGCGGCGAGGGGCTGGAGGACCTGTCGGTGTCGTCCAAGCTCAATGCCGAGTGGGCCTTCCTGGTCCACCTGCGCGACATCGGGCGCGAGGCCACCGGGCGCTGGTTGGCCACCCACTACGACGCGCTGTGCAAGCGCTCGACCTTCGACCCCGGCACGCTGTTCGAGGCCGCGATCCGCGACCCCGGCGAGGGCGCTGCGGGCGATGCGCAGCAACAACCGGCGCGGCGCAGCCGCCAGCGGCCGGCGGGGGAGCAGGCCGCATGACCGGGCTGCTCGGCATCGGACTCGCCCTCGGGCTGCTGATCTTCCTCGCCTACCGCGGGGTGTCGGTGCTGCTGCTCGGGCCGCTGATGGCGCTGCTGGCTGCTGCCTTTGCTGCCGAGCCGCTGCTCGGGCTCTACACGCAGGTGTTCATGCGCTCGGCCGGCGGCTTCGTCGTCAGCTTCTTCCCGCTGTTCCTGCTCGGCGCGATCTTCGGCCGGTTGATGGACGACAGCGGCGCGGCCAAGGCGATCGCGCAGGGGCTGGTCGCGCGCCTGGGCGGCGGGCAGGCCATCCTCGCCGTCGTGCTGGCCTGCGCGATCCTGACGTACGGCGGGGTGTCGCTGTTCGTCGTCGCCTTTGCGATCTACCCGATCGCGGCCAGCCTGTTTCGCGAGGCCGACATCCCGAAGCGGCTGATCCCGGCGACGATCGCGCTGGGCGCGTTCACCTTCACGATGACCGCGCTGCCCGGCACGCCGGCGATCCAGAATGCGATCCCGATGCCGTTCTTCGGCACCACGCCGTTTGCCGCGCCGGGCTTGGGGCTGCTGGCCGCGCTGATCATGTTCGGTGCCGGGCAGTGGTGGCTGATGCGCCGCGCCGCTGGCGCGCGCGCGCGTGGCGAGGGCTACGGCCAGCATGACGATGCGCCGCCGCGCGCCGACAAGGCGATGCGCGAGCACGCCGCCGGCGAAGGCTACGACCTTGCCGAGATCGGCGGGCCCGACGCGCTGGCCCGCCCGGCACTGCCGTCGCTGCCGCTCGCGGTGCTGCCGATCCTGGTCGTGATCGTCGCCAACTTCGTCTTCTCGACCTGGCTGATTCCGTCCTGGGACACCGCCTTCCTCGCCGAGCCTCGCTTCGGCGCGGTCGGCCTGCCGTCGGTGCTGGGGGTGTGGTCGATCATCCTCGCGCTGACGCTGGCCATCGTCGTGCTGATCGCGACCCACTGGAGCCGGCTCGGTGCGCTCACGCGCTCGCTCGACGACGGCGCCAACGCCTCGGTGCTGCCGATCTTCAACACCGCGTCGCTGGTCGGTTTCGGCGCGGTGGTCGCCGCGCTGCCGGCCTTCGAGCTGGTGCGCAGCGGCGTGCTCGGCATCGGCGGCGAGAACCCGCTGATCTCGCTGGCGGTCGCGGTCAACGTGCTGGCCGGCATCACCGGCTCGGCCTCGGGCGGCATGAGCATCGCGCTGTCGACGCTGGGCGAGACCTACCTGCAGCTCGGCCTGGCCGCGGGCATCTCGCCCGAGGTCCTGCACCGCATCACGACGATCGCCACCGGCGGGCTCGACTCGCTGCCGCACAACGGCGCGGTGGTCACGCTGCTGGCGATCTGCGGGCTCACGCACCGGCAGTCTTACGGCGACATCGCGATGGTCGCGGTCGTCTTCCCGATCGCCGCGCTGGTCGTCGCGATCGCCGCGGCGACCTGGTTCGGGGCGTTCTAGCCGGCTGCGCCCCGTCGCGGCGCGCAGCTCAGAAGCGGAACCCGCCCGGTGCGGGCAGCGGCGGTGGCAGCGCGACCGGCGGCGGCTCGGCCGCGGGCTGCGCAGGCCGGGCGACCAGCGGCAGCGGCGCCGGGTGCGGGCGGTTGGCCGGCAGTCGCGACTGGCGCGGGTAGCCGGCCAGGTCCAGCGTGGTGTGCCATTCGTCTTCGCCGAAGCCGCGCAGCACCTGCGCACCGACCGTCAGGCCCGGCGCGTCGGTGCTGCCCAGCGCGCGCAGCCAGGCCTCGGCGTCGGTCTGCGGGTCGGCCACGCGCTCCTCGTGCGGGATGCCGCGCGCGCGCAGCAGTTGCCGGCCGCGGTCGCATGGCGCGCACTGCGGCACGGTGTAGAGCACGACCGGGAAGCGCGCAGCGACTTCACGCAGCCCCGGCGGCAGCGCCGGCGCCGCAGGCGCAGCGCCTGCGCGGCCCAGCGGCTCGATGCGGGCGGCCGCAGCCGGCGGACGGTCGGTGAAGCTCACCGAGCCGTCGGGGCCGACGATGCGGTAGATGCCCTGGGCATGCACGGCCGTCGCCGCCAGCGCGAGCCCGAGCAGCAGCGTGCAGGCACGCGGTGCAAGACGGCACGGGCGGGAAGGCATGCCCGCAAATCTACCGTAGCGCGCCCGCGGGCTCAAGCCGGCGCCGGCCACGGCCGCCGGGCGGTGGCTGCCACCGGATCGGCAGCGGCGCCGACCCTGGTCAACGACGGCCGCGACGGCCGCGGGGTTTCAGGCTGCAGCAGCCTGACGCAGCGCAGCCTGTCGGCGGCGCACCTGCCAGCCCAGCAGGCCCAGACCGACGGCCAGCATCGCCCAGGCCTCGGGCTCGGGGACCGGGCTGACTTCGAGCGCGAAGCGGGCTTCGCCGAAGGTGCTGGCGAAGCCCGAGGCACCGGTGCCCAGGTTGAGGTTGACCGGGATGAACTGGGTCGTGTTGTTCAGCCGCACCGACAGCATGTCGCCGATGTGCGCGGTGAAGGTGTAGAGCTCGCCGCCGCCGCTGCCCCAGACGCCGGTGACGGAGTCGCTGTCGAACCGGTTGCCATTGATGTAGACGTCGAAGCTGCTGCTGGCAAAGCCGGCGCGCTCGGCGCCGGCGAAGCTGCCGTCCAGGTCCAGGCCATGGTCGTACCAGGCCGACATCGTCACGAAGACCGGCTTGCCCTCGGTGCCGGCGACGACCGGGGCGATGCTGAAGTCCTGCCGCAGACCCGAGGTCGAGAGGGCCGCGGCCGACAGGCTGGTCGGCACGGTGATCGCGAGCCGGTCGATCGTCGTGCTGGTGTGGACCGTCAGCCGGGCGTCCGAGCGCAGGTCGACGCCCGGGCTGCCGCGCTGTGTGAGCTGCACCGCTGCCTCGTGCGAGAGGCTGACGGTGGCCGAGTTGCCGCCCGAGAGCGCCTCGAAGCTGCGCCAGGTACCGGCGTTCAGCCCGGCTGCGGTGACTTCGAAGACTTCGTCGCCGAGCGCACCGATGTGCGTGGCGACCGGTATGCCGTCGAACGAGACGACGCCGACGCGCGCGCCGTCGGCACTGCCGGTCATGACCAGGGTGGCGTCCCACGCGGCGTGGGCGCTGGCCACGGCGAAGCCGCTCAGGCCGAGCGCGACGATCCAGGGTTTGAGGGGGCTCATGGCGGTACAGCTCCTGTCGGCAGGGGTGGCGGGAACGGTCAGGGCGCGCGGCGGATGCGCTGTTGCGCGAGCGGGTAGGTCGCCGGGTCGACGACGCCGACGCGCTGCAGGTGCGACTCGAAGGCGACGAGGTCGACGACGCCGGTGACGCGGTCGGAGCCCAGCGGCAGCACACGGAAGTTGTCGCCGCCGTCGGCGAGGAAGTTGTTGACCGTGATGCGGTAGCTCGCGGTCGGCACGACCGGCACGCCGCCGATGCGGATCGTCGCCGGGTCGATGCGGTCGCAGGCCGGGCCCGCCGGGTTCCAGGTGTAGGCCACGCCCTGCGAGACCTGCAGGATGCGGTTGAACGGCTGGCCGCCGAAACCGGCGGGGTAGTTGAAGTCGGCCGGCGCGTTGGCCGCGGTGCAGCCGGTGAACTGCTGCTCGAGCAGGATCTCGAGCTGCCGGCCGCTCAGCGTCAGCGTGACCAGGTCGTTCGAGAACGGCTGCACGGTGAAGGCTTCGCCGAAGGTGATGCGGCCGTCGCCTTCGGCGCCTGCGGCGCGAAAGGGCAGGTCGGTGCGGATGCCGCCCGGATTCATGAACGCGGCGACCGCGCCGCCGGCGGCGACAGGGCGGGTGGCGAAGTACTGCGCATCGGCGATGAAGTTGCCGAGGAAGGATTCGCCGGCGGCGTTGGCAGCGCGCGTCAGGTCGGCCGCGTGCTGGCCGATGACTCGGTCGCGCAACGGGGCCGACAGCGTGGCGTAGCGCTCGACGATCGCGCGCACGGCGAGGTCGGGCGCGGCGTCGCCGTGGAAGGTCGGCTGGTTGCGCGCCGTCACCGCGATGACCCCGCCGCTGCGGGTGTCGAGGGTGAGGTCGGCGACGGTCACGAAGCGCCCGTTGTGCGAGGCGTTGGTCACCGGCACCAGGCGGCCAGCCGCGTTGGGCAGGCGGCAGATGTAGGGCACGTGGGTGTCGGCGCTCAGCACCAGGTCGACCTCGTCGTCGAGCCGGGCGACGAGCTCGACGATGCGGCCTTCGAGCCTGCTGCAGTCGTTGAAGTCGGCGGTCGACGGGTTCTCGCGCCCGCCGGCGTGGATCGCGGCGATGACGGTGCGCACGCCCTGGCGGCGCAGCTCGGGGATCAGGGCGTTGGTCGTGTCGGCCTCGTTGCGGAATTCGAGGCCGACGATGCCCGCGGGCGTGACGACGCTGGGCGTGGTCTCGAGGATCGTGCCGACAACGCCGACGCGCTGGCCGGCGAAGTCGAAGATGCGGTAAGGCGGCAGAAAGCTCTGGCCGCTGGCAGCGTGGAACATGTTGGCCGCCAGGCTGGTGTAGGCCGCGCCGGCAAAGCCGTCGCCGTCGGTGCAGCCGGCGGTCGGGTGGCAGCCGCCGTGCTGCAGGCGCAGCGCCTCGTGCTGGCCGCGGTTGAGTTCGTGGTTGCCGATCGCGTTGATCTGCAGGCCCATCGCGTTCATCACTTCGACGGTCGGCTCGTCGAAGAACAGCGACGAGACGAGCTGCGAGGCGCCGACCATGTCGCCGGTCGACACGAACAGGTGGTGCGGCATGCCGGCGCGCAACTGCCGCACATGGCCGGCCAGGTGCTCGGCGCCGCCGACCGCGCGGCCATCGACGTTGGGCGTGATCGGGCCGAGCAGCGCGCCGTGGAAGTCGCTGATGCTCAGCACGCGCACCTGCAGCGTGCGGCCGATGTCGCTGCGCGCGGCGGCACTGACGATGCGGCTGCGCTCGGCGCCGCTGATCGCGCGGCTGCGCAGCAGGCCCTCGGTGACGCGCGAGACATGCTGCACGAACTGGCCGTGGCTGCCCCAGAAGTTGGCGCGGTCGTCGATCAGGTCGTTGACGCAGCGGGCGTCGACGCGGCGGTCGGCGACACCGGTGTCGGTGCTGCCGAGCATGACGTTGCCGGGGCAGGCAGCGGCAGAAGCCGACGTGACGGCGGGCAGACCGAGGGCCAGGGCGGCGGCGACGGCCAGGGGGGCAAGGGCTGCGGACATCGACAAGCTCCGGACGTATGGACTTGTCCGGCATTGTGGAGACCGCAGTTGTCAGCTTTATGTCGGACAACCCCGTCCGGCATGGTCCGTTCGGACCATGGTCGCGGGTGCGAGCCTCACCGGCGTCGGTCAGGCCGCCATGCCCTGGTGGCGCAGCAGCGCGTCGACGGCGGGATCGCGGCCGCGGAAGGCGCGGAAGTTGTCGATCGCGCGGCGGCTGCCGCCGGTCTCGAGGATCTCGCTGCGGTAGCGCCGCCCGGTGTCGGGGTCGAACACGCCGGCTTCCTCGAACGCGGCCCAGGCGTCGGCGCTGAGCACCTCGGCCCATTTGTAGCTGTAGTAGCCAGCCGAGTAGCCGCCGGCGAAGATGTGCGAGAACGAATGCGGGTAGCGGTTGTACGGCGCGCGCGGCACGATGCTGACCTCATCGCGGACCTCGTCGGCGATCGCCAGGATGCGCGCGGCAGCGTCGGGCTCGAGGTGCAGCCGCATGTCGAACAGCGCAAACTCGACCTGACGCAGCATCTGCAGCCCGCTCTGGAAGTTCTTCGCGGCGAGCATCTTGTCGAACAGCGCGCGCGGCAGTGGCTGGCCGCTGTCGACCTGCGCGCTCAGCCGCTTGACGACGTCCCATTCCCAGCCGTAGTTCTCCATGAACTGGCTCGGCAGCTCGACCGCGTCCCACTCGACGCCGCTGATGCCGGCCACGCCGAGCTCGTCGACGCGGGTCAGCATGTGGTGCAGCCCGTGGCCGAGTTCGTGCAGCAGCGTGATCAGGTCGTCGTGGGTGAGCAGCGCGGGCTGGCCGCCGACCGGCGGCGTGAAGTTGCAGACCAGGTGCGCGACCGGGGTCTGCAGGCCGCTGTCGGGGCGGCGCCAGCGCCCGCGCACGTCGTCCATCCAGGCCCCGGCGCGCTTGCCGGCGCGCGCGTAGGGGTCGAGGTAGAACTGCGCGAGCAGCTCGCCGCCGCGCTCGATGCGGTAGAAGCGCACGTCGGGGTGCCAGGTCGGCGCGCTGTCGGGGCGGATCGCGACTTCGAAGACCGTCTCGACGATCCGCAGCAGGCCCTCGAGCACGCGCGGCTCGGTCAGGTACTGGCGCACTTCCTGGTCGCTGAACGCGTAGCGCGCTTGCTTGAGCCGCTCGCTGGCGTAGGCCAGGTCCCAGGGCTGCAACTCGGCGATGCCGAGCTCGGCCGCGGCGTAAGCGCGCAGCTCGGCGAGGTCGCGCTCGGCATAGGGGCGCGCGCGCCGCGCCAGGTCACGCAGGAAGCCCAGCACCTGCTCGGGGCTGTCGGCCATCTTGGGCACCAGCGACAGGTGCGCGTACGAGCGGTGGCCGAGCAGGCGCGCCTCCTCGGCGCGCAGCTCGAGCAGCTCGCGCATCGGCGCGCTGTTGTCGAGCGCGGGATCGCCGAGATCGCTCGCGCGCGTCGCGTAGGCACGGTGCAGTTGCTCGCGCAGCGCGCGGTCGTGCGCGTACTGCATCAGCGGCTGGTAGCAGGGCGCGCGCAGCGTCAGCTTGGCAGCGCCGTCGCGGCCGTCGGCGCGGGCGGCGGCGCGTGCGGCCTCGCAGACGTCCGCGGGCATGCCGGCCAGGCGTGATTCGTCGACGTAGAGCGCCCAGCGGTCGGTCGCGTCGAGCACATGCTCGGCGTAGGTCTGGCCGAGATCGGCGCAGCGCTGCTGGATCTGCTGGAAGCGCACCTTGGCCTGGCCCTGCAGCTCGGCACCGCCGAGCACGAAGTCGCGCAGCGCGTTGGCCAGCGCGCGCTGGCGCGCCGGCGCGAGCGCGGCTGCGCCGGGGCCGGCGGCGATCGCCCGGATCTTGGCGTACAGGCGCTCGTCGGCGCCGAGCGCGGTATGGAATTCGGTGACCTGCGGCAGCTTGGCGGTGTACGCCGCGCGCAGTTCGGGGGTGTCGGCGACATGCTCGAGGTGGCTGACGGCGCCCCAGGCTCGGCCCAGGCGCTCGGTGGCGACGTCGAGCACGGCCGACAGCGCGTCGTAGTCGGGCGGCACCTCGGGGCCGACGGCGCGTTCGAGCGCGGCGCGGGCCTGGGCCAGCAGTTCGTCGATCGCCGGCGCGACATGCTCGGGGCGGATCTCGGAGAACCGCGGCAGGCCCGCGGTGTCGAGCAGGGGATTGTTCATGCGCTGGGGCCGCCGGCAGCGCGCTCGGCAGCGTCGAGGGTGTTGACCAGCAGCATTGTGATGGTCATCGGCCCGACCCCGCCGGGCACCGGGGTGATCGCGCCGGCGACCTGCGCGACGCTGTCGAAGTCGACATCGCCGCAGAGCTTGCCGTGCTCGTCGCGGTTGATGCCGACGTCGATGACCACCGCGCCGGGCTTGACCATGTCGGCGCGCAGCGTGCCGCGGCGGCCGACGGCGACGACGACGACGTCGGCCTGCCGCGTGTGGTGGCCGAGGTCGGGCGTCGCGCTGTGGCAGACGGTGACCGTGGCGTGGGCCTGCAGCAGCAGCAGCGCCATCGGCTTGCCGACGGTGTTGCTGCGGCCGACGACGACGGCGTGACGGCCGCGCAGGTCGATGCCGGCGCTCTCGATGAGCTTCATGCAGCCGGCCGGGGTCGCCGGGCGCAGCCCCGGCAGCCCGGTCAGCAGCTCGCCGGCGCTGGCCACCGAGAAGCCGTCGACGTCCTTGGCCGGGGCTATGGCCGCGACGACGGCGTGCGCATCGAGCTGCGGCGGCAGCGGCATCTGCACCAGGATGCCGTGGATCGCCGGGTCGGCGTTGAGCTCGGCGATGCGCGCGAGCAGCTCGGCCTGCGCGAGCGCGGCCGGCCAGGTCTGCTGCACCGAGCGGATGCCGCATTCGGCGCAGGCCCTGACCTTGTTGCGCACGTAGACCGCCGAGGCCGGGTCGTCGCCGACCAGGATCACCGCCAGCCCCGGAGTGATGCCGCGCGCGGCGAGCGCGGCGGCGCGGCGCGCGACCCCGGCGCGCAGTTGGCGGGAGAGGGCGTTGCCGTCGATCAGGCGGGCGGTCATCGTGCAGGGTTCCTGAAACGGCCGAGGCCGCTGTCGCCAGCGGCCTCGGGCGGGGGCGCGCGGGTCAGGCCTTGGCCTGTGCGCCCAGCGCGATCTTGAGCAGGTCGGCCACGGTGTTGGCGTGCAGCTTCTCCATGATGTTGGCACGGTGTGCCTCGACCGTCTTGATGCTGATGCCCAGGTCGTCGGCGATCTGCTTGTTGAGCCGCCCGGCGACGATGCGCTCGAGCACCTGCGACTCGCGCGAGGTCAGTCGCGACAGCAGCGCGTCGCGGCTGGCCTGCTCCTGGTGGTGGCTGAACGCGCTGCGCGCCTGCTCGAGCATGCGCTCGACGAGGCCGAGCAGCTCGTCTTCCTTGAACGGCTTCTCGATGAAGTCCATCGCGCCCTTCTTCATCGTCGTGACCGCCATCGGCACGTCGCCATGGCCGGTGATGAAGACGATGGGCAGCGGACAGCGGCGCTCGACCAGGCGGTCCTGGAGCTCGAGGCCGCTCATGCCGTCCATGCGGATGTCGGCGATCAGGCAGGCGATCTCGCGCGGGTCGAAGCGCGAGAGGAAGGCTTCGGCCGAGTCGAAGCACTTGACGCGGTAGTCCTTGCCCTCGAGCAACCACTGCAGCGAATCACGCACGGCCTCGTCGTCGTCGACGACGTAGACGGTGCCCTTCTTGGGAATCAGGCTCATGGCAGGGTGGGGGTCTGCGCTGCGCGGGTCGCCCCCGGCGGCGGCGCCTGGTCGTCGGTGCGGGCCCCGAGGTCGACCGGCAGCGTGAAGGAAAAGCGACAGCCGACGACCGATTCGCCATTGTAGAGATTCTGTGCGCGCAGCCGGCCGCGGTGCGACTCGACGATCGAGCGGCACAGCCCGAGCCCGATGCCCAGGCCGTCGGACTTGGTCGAGTAGAAGGCCTCGTACATGCGGGCCAGCACCTCGGGCTTCATGCCGGGGCCGTCGTCGCGCACGCTGAACTCGATGGCCGCGCCGTCCTCGGCGGTGTGGCGCGGCAGCACGCGCAGCTCGATGCGCCTTCGGGTGGCCGGCAGTTGCGCGTTGTCGATCGCCTCGGCGGCGTTCTTCAGCAGGTTGAGCAGCACCTGCTCGATCAGGATCGGGTCGACCATCAGCGGCGGCAGGTGCTGCGCGACGTAGGTCTGGATCTGCACGCGTCGCCGGCGCAGCTCGATGCCGGCGAGCTCGACGGCGTTGTCGACGATCTGCGCGGCCTGCGCGCGCTGGCGCTGCGGCTCGCTGCGCTTCACGAAGGCGCGGATGCGGTGGATGATCTGGCCGGCCCGGCGCGCCTGGTGCGCGGTCTTCTCGAGCGCGGCGACCAGGTCGTCGTTGCCGATGCCGCCGGCCTTGACGCGCGTGACCATGCCGTTGCAGTAGTTGGTGATCGCCGTCAGCGGCTGGTTGAGCTCATGGGCCACCGACGAGGCCATCTCGCCCATCGTCACCAGCCGGCTGGTGACTTCGGCCTTGAGCGCCTGCTGGTGGGCGAGCTCCTCGGCGTCGCGGCGGCTGGTGATGTCGGTGGCGATCAGCATCTGCGCGAGCCGGCCGTCGGTCCACTGCAGGTAGCGCGCACGCACGTCGAACCACTTGCCCAGCGACTCGACGTAGACCTCGTGCGGGTCGCCGCCGGTGTCGGTCAGTTCCTGCGTCGGCATGCCGGCCAGGCTGTCGACGCTGTCGTCGACGCGCGGCTCGGGCCGCCGGAACTGCTGGCCGGCCAGCAGCGCGTGGCCGCGCGCGTCGGCGCCGAACCACATGCGGTACGAGCGGTTGGCGAACAGCAGCTCGCTTTGCTGCACCGACAGCACCGAGACCGCCGCATCCAGCCCCTCGAGCACGGTCGTGAAGCGCTCGTGCGCCGCCGAGAGCTGGTCGCGGATGCGCTTGGCCTCGGTGATGTTGGTCATCGAGGTCATCCAGCCGGTCTGCGCGCCATGCGCATCGACCAGCGGCGAGACATACATGCGGGCGTCGAACTGCGTGCCGTCGCGGCGCTGGACCTTGACCTCGATGCCGCCGGCCGGGCTGCGGCCCTGCAGCTCCTGGCGCAGCAGCCGGGCGCTCTCCTCGATGCGGTCGGGCGGCCAGTGCGGGTACGGCGGCAGGCGGCCGACCAGCTCGGACTCGGCAAATCCGGTCATCGCGCAGAACGCCGGGTTGACGTAGGTGATGCGCCCTTCGAGGTCCATCGCGCGCATGCCGGTGAGCATCGAGTTTTCCATCGCGCGGCGGAAGTTGGTCTCGGCGACCAGCGCGTCCTGGATCTGCGTGCGGCGCTGTATGTGCCGCCAACTGCCGAACAGCATCCACAGCGTCATCGCCGACAGCAGCACGACCATCCAGAACAGCGTGCCGCTGACGATGCCGGACGAGGCGCGCCAGCCCTGGCCGCGCAGCCACAGGTGCTCGCCCACCGGCACCAGCGGCAAGGCATGGGTGACGGGCGCCGGGCGCGGTGCATCGCCCGGCGCGATGGTCAGCGTATTGACCAGCTCGGCCCCGGTGCGCGCGTCGAGCACCGAAATCGCATGGCGTTGCACGATCTCGGGCGGCACGACGCTGCGCAGCAGGACCTCGATCGAATACTGGCCGACCAGCGTACCGGCGAAGCGCCCGCGCCGCATCACCGGCACGAAGACCTGCACGGCCGCGCCGTCGCCCGGGCTGGCGAAGGCGGGCGTGTAGACCGGCTGGCGGGTCTGCTGCACCGCCGCGAAGGCCTGCGCCGCCGGCGTGTCGACGCCGAGGGCGGCCACGCCCGCATCCGGCACACTGCCTTTGGCCTGGCCCTCGAAGTGGTAGGCCGTAGCCGACCAGCCCGCCACGCGCTGGCCCTCGGCGCCCAGCCACAGCAGTTCGGTGAACTCGGGACGCTCGCTGCCCAGCAGCAGCCCCTGGGTCTCGAACTCCTCGGGCGTCAGCTCGCGGCTGACGATCTCGCGCGCCAGACGCAGCAGCAGGTCCTGGTTGCCCTCGAGGCGCAGCCGCACCTGCTGCGCGGTGATCTCGGTGTCGCGCTTGACGGCCTCGGCCTCACGCACCGATTCTTCGTGCCGCAGGTACCAGAAGGCCACCGTGATCGCCGCAAGGAACAACAGCACCGAGACCAGCGGCGCGATCGTCGCGAAATGGTCCTGCCGGATCGGCGACTGCTTCTTCCACCAGCGACCGATCAGCCGCCTGGCGTGCGTCGGGGCAAGCTTGCGGGCCGCAGCGGACCCGTCGTCGGGGAGCATGTGGCGATTATCCGACGGTTGGTGCGGCCCCATCCGCGGCTGGACGCCGGGATGCAGCCGCGACCGCTGTTGCCGCATTGTGAAACATAAAAGCGCTATTTGAAATTTTATTCGCCTGTGACAAAATCGCCGCGCGCCAGACGGCCGCCAGCGATTTGCCCACAACCAGGAGACACCATGCCCGACCAGCCCCTGTCCCCCGTTGCCGACGCCGATGCCCAGGAAACCCGCGAGTGGCTCGACGCGCTGGCCGCGCTGATCGACGCCGAGGGTCGCGAGCGCGCGCACTTCATGCTCGAGCAACTGCTCGAGGAAGCGCGCCAGCACGGCATCGACATGCCGTTCTCGGCGACCACCGGCTACGTCAACACGATCGAGCCCGACGACGAGGTCCCCAGCCCGGGCAACCTCGAGCTCGAGGGCCGCCTGCGCGCCTACATGCGCTGGAATGCGATGGCCATGGTCGTCAAGGCCAACCGCATCGAGTCGGCCGACGGCAGCGAACTCGGCGGCCACATCAGCTCGTTCCAGTCGCTCGCGCACATGCTCGCGGCGGGCTTCAACCACTTCTGGCATGCCGACGACACCGGCCGCGGCGGCACGCATGGCGGCGACCTGCTCTACATCCAGGGCCACAGCGCGCCGGGCATCTACGCGCGGGCCTACATGGAGGGCCGGCTCAGCGAGGAGCAGTTGCTGAACTTCCGCCAGGAGGTCGGCGGCAAGGGCATCTCGAGCTATCCGCACCCCAAGCTGATGCCCGGCTTCTGGCAGTTCCCGACCGTCAGCATGGGGCTGGGCCCGATCATGGCGATCTATCAGGCGCGCTTCCTGAAGTACCTGCACGCGCGCGGCATCGCCGACACCCTACAGCGCAAGGTCTGGGTCTTCTGCGGCGACGGCGAGATGGACGAGCCCGAGAGCCTGGGCGCGATCGGGCTGGCCGCGCGCGAGAAGCTCGACAACCTGATCTTCGTCATCAACTGCAACCTGCAGCGTCTGGACGGCCCGGTGCGCGGCAACGGCAAGATCGTGCAGGAGCTCGAGGGCGACTTCCGCGGCGCCGGCTGGAACGTCATCAAGCTGCTGTGGGGCAGCAACTGGGACCCGCTGCTCGCGCGCGACAAGACCGGCGCGCTGCGCAAGATCATGCAGGAGACACTCGACGGCGACTACCAGGCCTTCAAGGCCAACGACGGCGCCTTCGTGCGCAAGAACTTCTTCGCCCGCTCGCCCGCGGCGCTCGAGCTGGTCGCACGGATGAGCGACGAGGACGTCTGGGCGCTGCGCCGCGGCGGCCACGACGCCAAGAAGGTCTACGCCGCCTTCCATCGTGCCGACAGCCATGTCGGCCAGCCCACCGTGCTGCTGGTCAAGACCGTCAAGGGCTGGGGCATGGGCAAGGCCGGCGAGGGCAGGAATACCGCGCACCAGACCAAGAAGCTGTCGGACGAGGACATCCGCTACATGCGCGACCGCTTCAACATCCCGATCCCCGACAGCGAGCTGGCGAAGATCCCGTTCTACAAGCCGGCCGACGACACGCCGGAGATGAAGTACCTGCACGAGCGCCGCGAGAAGCTCGGCGGCTACCTGCCGTGGCGGCGCACGAAGGCCGACGAGCAGTTCACCGTGCCCGCGCTCGAGGCCTTCAAGGCCGTGCTCGAGCCGACCGCCGAGGGTCGCGAGATCAGCACGACGCAGGCCTACGTGCGCTTCCTCACGCAACTGCTGCGCGACCCGACGCTGGGCCCGCGCGTGGTGCCTATCCTGGTCGACGAGGCGCGCACCTTCGGCATGGAGGGCCTGTTCCGGCAGATCGGCATCTACAACCCGGAGGGCCAGAAGTACACGCCGGTCGACAAGGACCAGGTCATGTACTACCGCGAGGACCAGGCCGGCCAGATCCTGCAGGAAGGCATCAACGAGGCCGGCGGCATGTCGAGCTGGATCGCGGCGGCGACCTCGTACTCGACCAACAACCGCATCATGGTGCCGTTCTACATCTACTACTCGATGTTCGGCCTGCAGCGCGTCGGCGACCTGGCCTGGGCCGCGGGCGACATGCAGGCCCGCGGCTTCCTGCTCGGTGGCACCTCGGGGCGCACGACGCTCAACGGCGAGGGCCTGCAGCACGAGGACGGTCACAGCCACATCCTGGCCTCGACGATCCCCAACTGCGTCAGCTACGACCCGAGCTTCGCGCACGAGGTCGGCGTGATCCTGCACCATGGCCTCAAGCGCATGGTCGAGGCGCAGGACAACGTCTTCTACTACGTCACGCTGCTCAACGAGAACTACCCGATGCCGGGCCTGCAGCCCGGCACCGAGGCGCAGATCATCAAGGGCATGTACCTGCTGCAGAAGGCCGAGGCCGGCAAGAAGGGCGCACCGCGCGTCAACCTGCTGGGCTGCGGCTCGATCCTGCGCGAGGCGATGGCCGCCCGCAGACTGCTCGAGAGCGACTGGGGGGTGCTGGCCAACGTCTGGAGCTGCCCGAGCTTCAACGAACTGACCCGCGACGGCCAGGACTGCGAGCGCTGGAACCTGCTGCACCCGGCCGGGCCGGCGCGCGTGCCCTACGTCACGCAGCAGCTCGAGCCGCACGCCGGGCCGGTCGTCGCGGCCACCGACTACATGAAGAACTACGCCGAGCAGATTCGCGCCTTCGTCCCCCAGGGGCGCAGCTACAAGGTGCTGGGCACCGACGGCTACGGCCGCAGCGACTTCCGCCACCGGCTGCGCGAGCACTTCGAGGTCAACCGGCACTACATCGTGCTGGCCGCGCTGAAGGCCCTGGCCGAAGAGGGCACGCTGGCGCCGTCCAGGGTCGCCGAGGCGATCGCCCGCTACGGCATCGCCGCCGACAAGACCAACCCGCTGCACGCCTGAGCACCCCACACCCCGAGGAGACGAAACATGGCATGGGTCGAAGTGAAGGTGCCCGACATCGGCGACTTCAAGGACGTGGCGGTGATCGAGCTGCTGGTCCAGCCCGGCGACCGCATCAAGGCCGAGCAGAGCCTGGTCACGGTCGAGAGCGACAAGGCGTCGATGGAGATCCCGTCGTCGGCGGCCGGCGTGGTCAGGGAGCTCAAGGTCAAGCTCGGCGACAAGGTCAACGAGGGCTCGGTGCTGCTGCTGCTCGAGGCCGAGGCGGCGGCGGTGGCTGGCGCGGCGGCTGCGCCGCCAGCCCCGGCCGTGTCGGCGCCGGCACCGGTCGCAGCGCCGGCCGCACCGACGCCGCCGGCCGCAGCGCCCGCGCAGGAGCCGCCGGCCGAGGCGGGCAAGCTGCCGCACGCCTCGCCGTCGGTGCGCAAGCTGGCGCGCGAGCTCGGTGTGCCGCTGGCCGAGGTGGCCGGCAGCGGCCCCAGGGGCCGCATCACGCACGAGGACGTGCAGGGCTTCGTCCGGCGCGTGATGGCCGGCGACGCGCAGACCGCCGCGGCGCGCAAGGCGCCGGCGGCTGCGGCCGCCGCGGGCAGCCTGCCCGGCCTGCTGCCGTGGCCGCAGGTCGATTACGCGAAGTTCGGCGAGGTCGAGCGCCGCGAGCTCTCGCGCATCAAGAAGATCAGCGGCGCCAACCTGCACCGCAACTGGGTGCTGATCCCGCATGTCACCAACCACGATGACGCCGACATCACCGAGCTCGAGGCCTTTCGCGTGCAGCTCAACAAGGAGCAAGAGAAGAGCGGGGTCAAGGTCACGATGCTGGCCTTCATGATCAAGGCCGCGGTCGCCACGCTGAAGAAGTTTCCCGAGTTCAACGCCTCGCTCGACGGCGAGCAGCTCGTGCTGAAGAAATACTTCCACATCGGCTTTGCCGCCGACACGCCCAACGGACTGGTCGTGCCGGTCATCAAGGACGCCGACCGCAAGGGCATCCTGCAGATCAGCCAGGAGATGAGCGCGCTGGCCGCCAAGGCCCGCGAGGGCAAGCTCGGCCCGGCCGAGATGAGCGGCGGCTGCTTCAGCATCTCGTCGCTGGGCGGCATCGGCGGGCGCTACTTCACGCCGATCATCAACGCGCCCGAGGTCGCGATCATGGGCGTCTGCAAGAGCAACTGGGAGCCGAAGTGGGACGGCAAGCAGTTCGTGCCGCGGCTGATGCTGCCGCTGTCGCTGTCCTGGGACCACCGCGTGATCGACGGTGCCGCCGCCGCGCGCTTCAACGGCCACTTCGCGTCGCTGCTGGCGGACTTCCGCCGCATCGCGCTCTGAAACGGGGAGGGTGCGCGATGGCGACGATCGAAGTGAAGGTGCCCGACATCGGTGACTTCAAGGACGTGGCGGTGATCGAGTTGCTGGTCCAGCCCGGCGACCGCATCAAGGCCGAGCAGAGCCTGGTCACGGTCGAGAGCGACAAGGCGTCGATGGAGATCCCGTCGTCGGCGGCCGGTGTGGTCAGGGAGCTCAAGGTCAAGCTCGGCGACAAGGTCAACGAGGGCTCGGTGCTGCTGCTGCTCGAGGCCGAGGCGGCGGCTGCGGCCCCGGCGGCGGCGGCAGCGCCGGCTGCCGCCACCCAGCCGGCACCCGCGGTGGCCGCCCCCGCCGCAGCCAGCTACGCCGGCGGCGCCGACCTCGAATGCGACCTGCTCGTGCTCGGCGCCGGGCCGGGCGGCTACTCGGCGGCGTTTCGCGCCGCCGACCTCGGGCTGAAGGTCGTGCTCGTCGAGCGCTACCCGAGCCTGGGCGGGGTCTGCCTCAACGTCGGCTGCATCCCGAGCAAGGCCATGCTGCATGTGGCTGCGGTGATGGACGAGGTCGCGCACTTTCCCGACCTCGGCATCGACTATGGCGCCCCGCGCATCGACGCCGCCCGGCTGCTCGCGCACAAGGACAAGGTCGTGGCCAGGCTCACCGGCGGGCTGGCAGCGATGGCCAGGATGCGCAAGGTGACGGTCGTGCGCGGCTACGGCGCCTTCGTCGACGCGCAGCATCTGCGCGTCGAGGAGACCGGCGGCGACGGCCAGGACAAGACCGGCAAGGGCAGCGTCGTGCGCTTCAGGCAGTGCATCATCGCCGCCGGCTCGCAGGCGCTGCGGTTGCCGTTCCTCCCCGAGGACCCGCGCATCGTCGACTCGACCGGCGCGCTGCTGCTGCGCCAGTTGCCCAGGCGCATGCTGATCGTCGGCGGCGGCATCATCGGCCTCGAGATGGGCACGGTCTACTCGGCGCTCGGCGCGCGCCTGGACGTGGTCGAGATGCTCGACGGGCTGATGCCCGGCGCCGACCGCGACCTCGTCAAGGTCTGGCAGAAGCTGAACGCCAGGCGCTTCGACCACGTCATGCTGAAGACGAAGACCGTCGGCGCCGAGGCCAGCGCCGAGGGCATCGTCGTCAAGTTCGAAGGCGAGGGCGCACCGGCCGCGCCGCAGGTCTACGACCTCGTGCTGCAGGCGGTCGGCCGCAGCCCCAACGGCCGCAAGATCGGTGCCGACCAGGCCGGCGTCGCGGTCAGCGAGCGCGGCTTCGTGCCGGTCGACGCGCAGATGCGGACCAACGTGCCGCACATCTACGCGATCGGCGACATCGTCGGCCAGCCGATGCTCGCGCACAAGGCGGTGCACGAGGGCCATGTCGCGGCCGAGGTCGCCGCCGGCGTGCTGCTGGGCGACGACAAGCTCGCAAAGTCGCGCTTCGACGCGCGCGTGATCCCCAGCGTGGCCTACACCGACCCCGAGATCGCCTGGGTCGGGCTGACCGAGGACGAGGCCAGGGCGCGCGGCATCGCGCTCAGGAAGGGGCTGTTCCCCTGGACCGCCTCGGGCCGCGCGATCGCCAACGGTCGCGACGAAGGCCATACCAAGCTGCTGTTCGACGCCGACAGCGGCCGCATCGTCGGCGGCGGCATCGTCGGCACCCACGCCGGCGACCTGATCGGCGAGGTCGCGCTGGCCATCGAGATGGGCGCCGACGCGGTCGACATCGGCAAGACGATCCACCCGCACCCGACGCTGGGCGAATCGATCGGCATGGCCGCCGAGGCCGCGCTCGGCCATTGCACCGACCTGCCACCCACGCGGCGATGAGGCCCGCGGCGATCGCCACGGCCGCGGTCGCCGCGCTGCTGGGGGCTGGCGCGCCGGCGCAGGCCGACGACGCGGCCTTCGAGCGCTGCCTGGCCGCGCTGCAGCCGGCGGCGCTGGCGGCCGGGGTCGCGCGCGCGAGCTGGGCGCTGCACACCGCCGGGCTGGCGCGCGAGCCGGTGGTGCTCGAGCGCCTGGCGCACCAACCCGAGTTCAGGCTCGCGATATGGGATTACCTCGCCGGCTTGATCGACGACGAGCGCATCGCCGACGGCCGCGCCCGGCTGGCCGAGCATGCCGCGCTGCTCGCCGAGGTCGAGCGCCGCCATGGCGTCGATGCGGCGGTCGTCGTCGCAGTCTGGGGCGTCGAGACCGACTACGGCCGCAGCCTCGGCCGCTTCCCGCTGGTGCAGGCGCTGGCCACGCTGAGCTGCGAAGGCCGGCGCCAGGCCTTCTTCCGGCGCGAGCTGTTTGCCGCGCTGCGCATCGCGCAGGCCGGGCATGTGCCGGCCGATCGGTTCGTCGGTTCGTGGGCCGGGGCCTTCGGCCATACGCAGTTCATGCCAACGAGCTTCGAGCGGCTGGCCGTCGACTTCGACGGCGACGGCCGCCGCGACCTGGTCGACAACCTCGGCGACGCGCTGGCCTCGACCGCCCATTTCCTGAAGCGCGCCGGCTGGCGCCCCGGCGAGCCCTGGGGCTTCGAGGTGCGGCTGCCGCCGGGCTTCGAGTTGCGTGCCACCGGCCGGCGCGAGCGCCAGAGCCTCGCGCAATGGGGCCAGCGCGGGCTGCGCCTGGCCGACGGCCGCGCGCTCGCCGAGGCCGGGCTGCCGGGCGCGAGCGCCGCCGGGCTGATCGCCCCGGCCGGCGCCGGCGGCCCGGCCTTCCTGGTGCTGCGCAACTTCGACGCGCTGTTCGGCTACAACCCGGCCGAGAGCTATGCGCTGGCGATCGCCCACCTGGCTGATCGCCTGCGCGGCGGCGGGCCGTTCGTGCAGCCCTGGCCGACCGACGACCCGGGCCTCGCGCGCGCCGAGCGGCGCGAGCTGCAAGCCCTGCTGATCGAGCGCGGCCACGACATCGGCGCGGTCGACGGCATGCTCGGCCCGCGCAGCCGCGCGGCGATCCGCGCCGAGCAGCAGCGCCTGGGCCACGCCGACGACGGCCGCGCCGGGCTGCGGCTGCTGCAGGCGCTGCGCGCGCGCTGAGGCACGCTCGCGCAGCGCGTACCCGTCAGGCGATGTCCTCGCAGTGCACCGGGTGCAGGCCGAAGGCGCCGCGGCGGCGGTCGGCCCAGTAGCGCTGCAGCGTCGTGCGCACGGTGCGAAAGGCGATCTCGTCCCACGGCAGTTCGTGCTCGCGAAACAGCCGCACCTCGATCGTCTCGGGGCCGGGGTCGAAGCGGGTGTGGCGCAGCGTGGCCAGGTAGAACAGGTGCAACTGGCCGGCGCGGGTGACGTTGAGCACCGTGTACAAGGGGCCGAGCTCGATCTCGGCGCCGGCCTCCTCGACGGTCTCGCGCAGCGCGCCCTCGGCGGTGGTCTCGCCGAGCTCGAGAAAGCCCGCCGGCAGCGTCCACAGCCCGCGGCGCGGCTCGATGTTGCGCCGGCACAGCAGCACCTGCTCGCCGCCCCAGACGGGCACGGTGCCGACGACGTTGAGCGGGTTTTCGTAGTGCACCGTGCCGCAGGCCGGGCAGACCGCGCGCTCGCGGTTGTCGTCGGCCGGCACGATGTGCTCGACCAGGCTGCCGCAGGCCCGACAGTGCTTGATCGCCCGATGCTGCAGCATGCAACCCAGTGTAGCGCGCGCCTTCCGGCGCGACGCCGGCCGCGTGGCATCATCGCCGGCCTATGCAGCCCACGACTCCTCCCGCCGGCGACAGCCTGGTCTTCGCCGCCCCGCCTGCGGTCAGTCTGCCGGTGGCCGGCGGTGGCCGCTTTCCGGTGCGCCGCGTCTACTGCGTCGGCCGCAACTACGCCGAGCATGCCCGCGAGATGGGCCACAGCGGGCGCGAGCCGCCGTTCTTCTTCATGAAACCGGCCGACACCCTGGTCGCGGTCGCCGACGGCCAGACCGGCAGCATCGACTACCCGTCGCTGACGGCCGACCTGCAGCACGAGGTCGAGCTGGTCGTGGCGATCGGCCGCGGTGGCCGCGACATCGCGCCCGCGCAGGCGGCCGGGCATGTCTGGGGCTACGCGGTCGGGCTGGACATGACACGGCGCGACCTGCAGACGCAGATGAAGCAGGCCGGCCGGCCCTGGGAGGTCGGCAAGGCCTTCGAGCAGTCGGCGCCGATCGGCCCGCTGCACCCGGTGCAGCAGGTCGGCCTGCTCGGGCAGGGTGCGATCACGCTGGCCGTCAACGGCCAGCCGCGCCAGCGCGGCGACCTCGCCGACCTGATCTGGAACGTCGCCGAGACCCTGGCCGCGCTCAGCCGGGCCTGGGTGCTGGCGCCGGGTGACTTGGTCTACACAGGCACGCCGGCCGGGGTCGGTGCGGTCGCGCGCGGCGACCTGATCGAGGCCGCCATCGACGGGCTCGGCGTGCTGCGCGTGGCGGTACGCTGAAACACTGCGGCGGGACGGCCGGCATGAAGCTCTACAACTACTTCCGCTCGTCGGCCTCGTACCGCGTGCGCATCGCGCTCGCGCTCAAGGGCCTCGACTACGACTACGTGGCAGTCAACCTGCCGGCCAACGAGCAGCTCGCCGAGTCGTACGCGGCGGTTGCCGCCTCGCGGCTGGTGCCGATGCTCGACGACGACGGCCGCTACCTGACGCAGTCGCTGGCGATCGTCGAGTACCTCGACGAGACCCACCCGCAGCCGCCGCTGCTGCCGGCCGACCCGGCAGGCCGGGCGCGGGTGCGCGCGCTGGCGCTGGACGTGGCCTGCGAGATCCACCCGCTCAACAACCTGCGCGTGCTGCGCTACCTGGTCAACGACCTCAAGCTCGGCGACGACGACAAGACGCGCTGGTATCGGCACTGGGTCGAGACCGGGCTGGGCGCGGTCGAGCGCCAGCTTGCCGCGCACCCGGCCACCGGCCGCTGCTGCCATGGCGACATGCCGACGCTGGCCGACATCGTGCTGGTGCCGCAGATCCACAACGCCCAGCGCTTCGACTGCCGGCTCGACCACGTGCCGACCGTGATGCGGATCTTCGGGCACTGCATGGGCCTGGACGCCTTCGCGAAGACGCAGCCCTCGGCCTGCCCGGATGCGCGCTGAGCCCGGCGCGGCGGTCGCGGTCGACTGGCCGGTCGCCGGCGTCGGCGCGCTGATGAGCACGCGCGCCGGCGGCGTCAGCAGCGGGCCCTGGGCCACGCTGAACCTCGGCGACGCGGTCGGCGACGACCCCGCCGCGGTCGCCGAGAACCGGCGCCGCTTCGCGCTGCGGCTGGGCGGGCGGCCGGTCTACCTGCGCCAGGTCCACGGCACCCGGGTGGTCGAACTCGGGCCCGGGGATGCCGATGGCGATCCGCCCGAGGCCGACGCCGCGGTCACCGACCGCCCAGGCGTGGCCTGCGTCGTGCAGGTCGCCGACTGCCTGCCGGTGCTGCTGGCCGCACCGCAGGGGCGCGCGGTCGGCGCCGCGCACGCCGGCTGGCGCGGTCTGGCCGCGGGGGTGGTCGAGCGCACGCTGGCGCGCGTCTGTGCACTGGGCTGTTGCGCGCCGGGCGAGGTCGCGGTCTGGCTCGGGCCCTGCATCGGGCCGCGGCGTTTCGAAGTCGGTGCCGAGGTCCTGCAGGCTTTCGGCGTCGACCCGGCGGGGGACTTGACGCACCCATGCTTCGTCGCGAGCGGCGGCGCAGCCGCTCGCGACGGGCGTCCGCGCTGGCTGGCCGACCTCGCCGCACTGGCGCACCGACGGCTGGCCGCCGCCGGGGTCGGGCAGATCGCGGGGGCTGCCCTGTGCACCCACGAAACGCCGTCAGCGTACTTCTCGTTCCGGCGCGACCGCGTCACCGGGCGCCACGCCGCCGCCGTCTGGCGCCTGGGCGGCTGAGGCCATGGCCGCGGCCTCGGCCTCGGCCTCGCGGCGGGCACGCCGACGTGCGGGCGTGCCGAGGATGTAGAGCAGGATGGCCAGCGGCAGCAGACCCCAGAACAGCAGCGTCGTCAGCGCGCGCAGCCAGCCACCGGGCTCGAGCGCCTGCGCAGCGGCGAGCATGACGACCACGAACATCCAGCCAATCACGATCAGGTACATCGTCCCACCACCTTCGTCGACAGCCGTACGCGCGCCCCATCGGTATTTTCCCGGGTCATGATGCGGTAAGCCGCCACGGGTACAAATGCCATCATGGCACCGATCGCGCGCCACGCCCGATCGGAGCCCAGAATTCAGGGACCCCAGGAGACCGCCCTTGCCGACCCGCCCCGCAAAGTCCGCCGCCCCCGCGCCCGTTCCCTCCACCGATGCCGCGCAGGCCTTCGGTGCCGCCGTCGGCAACATCTGGCGGTCGCTGGCCGGCTTGAATCTGCCGCAACAGCAGCTCTCCAGGCTGCAGGGCGAGTACCTGCGCGAAGCCACCGAACTGTGGAACGCCTCGCTGCAGCGCCTGCAAGGCAGCGACACCCCGCCGCCGCTGCCCGACCGGCGCTTCGCCGCCAACGACTGGGCCTCGAACCCGCTGGCCGCACACCTCGCGCAGTTCTACCTGCTCAATGCGCGCACGCTGCTGCAGATGGCCGAGTCGCTCGAGGGCGACGAGAAGACCCGCCAGCGCGTGCGCTTTGCCGTGCAGCAGTGGATCGACGCGGCCAGCCCGAGCAACTACCTCGCGCTCAACCCCGAGGCGCTGCGCAAGGCCCTCGACACCCAGGGCCGCAGCATCGCGCAGGGCATGCAGATGCTGCTGGCCGACCTGCAGCGCGGCCAGGTCTCGCAGACCGACACCAGCGTCTTCGAGGTCGGCCGCAACGTCGCGACCACCGAAGGCGCGGTGGTCTACGAGAACGAGCTGATCCAGCTCATCGAGTACAAGCCGCTGACCGCCCAGGTCCACGAGCGGCCGATCCTGTTCGTGCCGCCGTGCATCAACAAGTACTACATCCTCGACCTGCAGCCCGACAACTCGTTCATCCGCTACAGCGTCGAGCAGGGCCACCGCACCTTCGTCGTGAGCTGGCGCAACCCCGACGAATCGCTCGCCGACCGGACCTGGGACGACTACATCGAGCAGGGGCCGCTGGCGGCGATCCGCACGGTGCAGGCGATCAGCGGTCAGAAGCGCCTCGACATGCTCGGCTTCTGCGTCGGCGGCACGATCCTGGCCACCGCGCTGGCCGTGCTGGCCGCGCGCAACGAGCACCCGGCCAGCAGCCTGACGCTGCTGACCACCCTGCTCGACTACAGCCGCACCGGCATCCTCGACGTCTTCGTCGACGAGCCCTCGGTGCAGATGCGCGAGATGACGATCGGCCCCGACGCACCCGGCGGCCCGAAGCTGCTCAAGGGCCGCGAGCTGGCCACCACCTTCAGCTTCCTGCGCCCCAACGACCTGGTCTGGAACTACGTTGTCGGCAACTACCTCAAGGGCGAGCCGCCGCCGCCGTTCGACCTGCTCTACTGGAACGGTGACGGCACCAACCTGCCCGGGCCGATGTACTGCTGGTACCTGCGCCACACCTACCTGCAAGACGAGCTGAAGATCCCCGGCCGGCTGACGACCTGCGGCGAGAAGGTCGACCTCGGCGCGATCCGCGCGCCGGTCTTTGTCTACGCCTCGCGCGAGGACCACATCGTGCCCTGGGACTCGGCCTACATGAGCACCGCGCTGCTGAAGGGCCCGACGCGCTTCGTGCTCGGCGCCAGCGGCCACATCGCCGGCGTCATCAACCCGCCGGCCAAGGGCAAGCGCAGCCACTGGGTCAACGACCAGCTCCCGGCCACCGCGGCCCAGTGGCTGGCCGGGGCCCAGGAGCGCCCCGGCAGTTGGTGGCCCGACTGGGCCGCCTGGGTCCGGCCGCACGCCGGCAAGCAGGTCGCCGCACCCAAGTCCTACGGTGGGCGCGGCCACAAGGCCATCGAACCCGCACCCGGCCGCTACGTCAGGCAGAAGGCCTGACCAGACCACCGCACCACCCCCTCGAAGGAGCAAGACCATGTCCGACATCGTCATCGTCTCGGCCGCGCGCACCGCGGTCGGCAAGTTCGGCGGCACGCTGGCCAGGATCCCGGCCACCGAGCTTGGCGCCATCGTCGTGCGCGAGGCGATCGCCCGCGCCGCGCTCGACCCAGCCCAGGTCGGCGAGGTGATCATGGGCCAGGTGCTGGCCGCCGGCGTCGGCCAGAACCCGGCGCGCCAGGCCATGATGAAGGCCGGCGTGGCCAAGGAGACGCCGGCGCTGACGATCAACGCGGTCTGCGGCTCGGGGCTCAAGGCGGTGATGCTCGCCGCACAGGCGGTGGCCACCGGCGACAGCGAGATCGTCGTTGCCGGCGGGCAGGAGAACATGTCGGCCAGCCCGCATGTGCTGCCGGGCAGCCGTGACGGCCAGCGCATGGGCGACTGGAAGATGATCGACAGCATGATCGTCGACGGTCTGTGGGACGTCTACCACCAGTACCACATGGGCATCACCGCCGAGAACGTCGCCAAGGCGCACGGCATCACCCGCGAGATGCAGGACGCGCTGGCCCTGGCCAGCCAGCAGAAGGCGGCCGCCGCGCAGGCCGCGGGGCGCTTCAAGGACGAGATCGTCGGTGTCACGATCCCGCAGAAGAAGGGCGATCCGCTGGTCTTCGCGAGCGACGAGTACGTCAACACCAAGACCAGCGCCGAGGCGCTGGCCGGCCTGCGCCCGGCCTTCGACAAGGCCGGCAGCGTGACCGCGGGCAACGCCAGTGGCATCAACGACGGTGCCGCGGCGGTGGTGGTGATGAGCGCGAAGAAGGCCGCCGGACTCGGCCTGAAGCCGCTGGCGCGCATCGCCGCTTACGCCACCACCGGCCTGGACCCGGCGACGATGGGCATGGGCCCGGTGCCGGCCTCGCGCAAGGCGCTGGCGCGCGCCGGCTGGAGCGTGGCCGACGTCGACCTGTTCGAGTTGAACGAGGCCTTTGCCGCACAGGCCTGCGCGGTCAACAAGGTGCTCGAGAACGACCCGGCCAGGGTCAACGTCAACGGCGGTGCGATCGCCATCGGCCACCCGATCGGCGCCAGCGGTTGCCGCATCCTGGTCACGCTGCTGCACGAGATGCAGCGTCGCGACGCCAGGAAGGGCCTGGCCGCGCTGTGCATCGGCGGCGGCATGGGCGTGGCGCTGGCCGTCGAGCGCTGACGCGCAGGCCGCACCCGGGGCAACCCGCTTGACCGCAGGCGCAGGCTGCGCGACCCTCGCCACAACCCGATTCGACAACGACCGCAAGGAGCAAGCGATGACGCAGAAGGTGGCTTACGTGACCGGTGGCATGGGCGGCATAGGCACGGCGATCTGCCAGCGCCTGGCCAAGGACGGCTTCAAGGTGATCGCCGGCTGCGGCCCCAGCCGCGACCACCAGAAGTGGATCGACGAGCAGAAGGCGCTGGGCTACACCTTCGAGGTCAGCGTCGGCAACGTCGCCGACTGGGACAGCACGGTCGCGGCCTTCACCAAGGCCAGGGCCGAGCATGGGCCCATCGACGTGCTGGTCAACAACGCCGGCATCACGCGCGACCGCATGTTCCTGAAGATGAGCCCCGACGACTGGAAGGCGGTCATCGACACCAACCTCAACAGCATGTTCAACGTCACCAAGCAGGTGGTGCCCGACATGGTCGAGCGCGGCTGGGGGCGCATCATCCAGATCAGCAGCGTCAACGGCGAGAAGGGCCAGGCCGGGCAGACCAACTACTCGGCGGCCAAGGCCGGCATGCACGGCTTCACGATGGCGCTGGCTCAGGAAGTCGCGGCCAAGGGCGTGACCGTCAACACCGTCAGCCCGGGCTACATCGGCACCGAGATGGTGCGCGCGATCAAGCCCGAGATCCTCGAGAAGATCGTCGCGACGATTCCGGTCAAGCGCCTGGGTACGCCCGACGAGATCGGCTCGATCGTCGCCTGGCTGGCCGGCCCCGACAGCGGCTTCACGACCGGCGCCGACTTCAGCTGCAACGGCGGGCTGCACATGGGCTGAGGGTGGGCGCCGGCCCCTGGCCGGCGCCGCCTCACTCGCCGCCGAAGAAGAACTTGATCAGCCCCTTGACGGCGAAGCCGAGCATGCCGAAGCCGAGCACGAACAGCAGCACGAAGGTGCCCAGCCGTCCGGCCTTCGACGCGCGCGCGATCTGCAGCACGATGAACAGCATGTAGAGCATGAAGGCCGAGACGCCGAACGTCAGGCCGAACCATGCGATCTGTTCTTCGGTGATGCCGCCGAGCATGGCCGCCACTCTTCAGGGGTTGGCGGGCAGGGCCGAGACGTCGACCAAGTCGCGGTAGGCATGCCAGCTCGCGTGCGCGAGCCAGGGCACGGCCACCAGCAGCCCGAGCAGCCCGGCGGCCACCGCCACCGTGGTCAGCGCGGCCAGCAGGAAGGCCCAGAGCGCCAATGGCGCGGGGTGTTCGATGACCGCGCGCCAGCCCGTCAGCACCGCGCTCAGGATGCCGACGCGCCGGTCGAGCAGCATCGGGATCGCGACCACGCTGGAGGCGAACACCGGCGCGGCCAGTGCGCCACCGAGCAGCACCCAGATCTCGAATAGCCAGGAGTGTGGCGACAGCACGACGTAGCGGACGAAATCGGACGGACGGTTGACGGGACTTTCGGCGCCCAAGGTGATCAGCGCCGCCGAGGTCAGCACCCAGCCGGTGCCGGCGGCCGCCAGCAGCAGCCCGAAGACGACCAGCCGGTGGTCGCGCGGCCGCCAGCAGCGCAGGGCGGTGCGCAGGTCGGCACGCTCGCCGCGCTCGAGCGCCCGGCTGATCGCGTACAGCCCGGTGGCCAGGATCGGCGCGACCAGCAGGAAGCCGCTGAAGGCGCCGGCGAGCAACCAGAAGTGCTCGCGCGCGGCCACGAACAGCAACGCGCCGAACAGCGCCAGCGCCGCGCCATGCACCAGCCCGGGGCCGGGGCAGCGGGCGAAGTCGCCCCAGCCGAGCGCGAGCCAGCGCAGCGGCGAGGACAGCGTCACAGGCCGGATCGGTGGGGCGTCGGATCCGGCGTCGGCAGGGGTCATCGCGGCCATGATGCTGTCATTCCCGGGGCGGACTGCGGTTGACGGACCTCAAGCGGTGGTCGGCGGACCGATCGCATCGAGCAGTTCGAGTTCGATCTGCAACTGTGCCCGCGGGTCGTCGAGCTCGCGGCCGTCGACGAGGAAGGTGTCCTCGACGCGCTCGCCCAGCGTCGTGACCTTGGCCAGTTGCAGGTTGACGCGGTGGCGCGCCAGCACGCGGGCGATCGCGTAGAGCAGGCCGGCGCGGTCACTGGTGCTGACCGACAGCAGCCAGTGCTGCGCGCGTTCGTCGGGGCGCAGCGAGACGCGCGGCGTGACCGGAAACGAGCGCACCCGTCGCGAGACGCGGCTGCGCCGCGGCTCGGGCAGCGGCGCGTCGCTGGCCAGCGCCGCGCGCAGCCCGCTCTCGACGAGCGCGCCGAGGTCGCGGTAGTTGGCGGCCTGCGGTGGCTCGGCCTGCGGATGCACGACCTGGAAGGTGTCGAGCGCGTAGCCGGCGCGCGTGGTGTGGATCTTGGCGTCCTGGATGCTGTAGCCGGCGGCGTCGAAGTAGCCGCAGATATGCGCGAACAGGTCGGCGCGGTCGGGCGCGTAGACCAGCACCTGCAGGCCTTCGCCGACCGACGAGGGCCGCGCGCACACCAGCGGCACGGGGCTCTGAACCTGCCGGGCGAGCACGCGCGCATGCCAGGCGATGTCGGCGGCATCGTGCCGCGCGAAGTAGCTGACTTCCAGCGTGCGCCAGAGCACGTCCTCGGCACCGGGCCGTTGCGAGGCCAGCGCCAGCAGCGCGCGCGCCTCGGCCTTGCGGGCCTCGATCTCGGCGTCGAGGTTGGGCCGTTCGCCGCCGAGCGCGCGCAGGGTCAGCCGGTACAGGTCCTCGAGCAGCTTGCCCTTCCAGGCGTTCCAGACCTTGGGGCTGGTGCCGCGGATGTCGGCCACCGTCAGCAGGTACAGCGCGTCCAGCCGTCGCGGCTCGCCGACCAGCCGCGCGAAGGCGGCGATCACCGCGGGGTCGGAGAGGTCCTCCTTCTGCGCGATGCGCGACATCGCCAGGTGCTCGCGCACGAGGAACTCGACGATGCCGGCGTCGTCACCGCCGACGCCGTGGTCGCGGCAGAAGCGTCGCACCTCGGCCGCACCGAGCTCGGAATGGTCGCCGCCGCGGCCCTTGGCGACGTCGTGGAACAGCGCCGCGACATAGAGCAGCCAGGGCTTGTCCCAGTGCAGCGCGAGCTGCGAGCAGAACGGGTATTCGTGCGCGTGCTCGGGGATGAAGAAGCGGCGGATGTTGCGCAGCACCATCAGGATGTGCTGGTCGACCGTGTAGACGTGGAACAGGTCGTGCTGCATGCGCCCGACGATGCGCCGGAAGACCCACAGGTAGCGCCCGAGCACCGAGGTCTGGTTCATCAGCCGCAGCGCATGGGTCTGGCCGCCGTCGCGGTGCTGCAGGATCTGCATGAAGCTGCGCCGGTTGGCCGCGTCGCGCCGGAACGCCGCGTTCATCAGCCCGCGCGCGTGGTAGAGCGCGCGCAGCGTGCGCGCCGACAGGCCCTTGATGCCGGGCGTGCACTGGTAGACGTGGAAGGTCTGCAGGATGGCCTGCGGCTCGCGCCGGTACAGCCCGTCGTCGACCACCTCGAGCATGCCGCCGCGGTCGAGGAAGCGCGGGTCGGCCAGCGGGCGCATCGGCGCGGCCTCGCGGCCGCTGACGCGCTCCTCGATGTTGAGCAGCAGGATCTGGTTGAGCTGCACGACCGCCTTGGCGGCCCAGTAGTAGCGCCGCATCAGCAGCTCGGAGGCGCGCTGCGTCGGCGTCGAGGCCAGGCCCAGGCTGTCGGCCACCGCCGACTGCAGGTCGAAGACCAGGCGGTCCTCGCGCCGCCCGGCGACCAGGTGCAGGTGCGCGCGGATCAGCCGCAACTGCGCCTCGTGGCGCTGCAGTTGCCGGACCTCGAACGGCGTGAGCAGGCCGTGCGCGGCCATCTCGCTCCAGCGCCGGCCCAGGCCGGCCGCGCGCGCGACCCAGACCAGCATCTGCAGGTCGCGCAGGCCGCCGGGGCTCTCCTTGCAGTTGGGCTCGAGGGCGTAAGGCGTGTCCTCGTACTTCTGCTGGCGCTGGCGCATCTCGAGCGTCTTGGCGCGCAGGAAGGCGTGCGCGTCGATCGCGGCGTCGTGCGCACGGCGGAAGTCGGCGTAGGCGCGGCGCGCACCGCACACGAAGCGTGATTCGAGCAGTGCGGTGCGCACGCTCAGGTCGCGCTCGCTCTCGACCAGGCATTGCCCGGCGGTGCGCACCGCCGAGCCGATCTCTAGCCCGATGTCCCAGCAGCCGGTGACGAAGTCGCCGATCGCCGCCTCGTCGCCCGCGGCTGGCTCGCCCTCGGGCAGCAGGACCAGCACGTCGACGTCGGAATGCGGGTAGAGCTCGCCGCGGCCGTAGCCGCCGACGGCCACCAGCGCCGCACCGGCAGGCAGCGCGCAACCCTGCCAGAGCGCGCGCAGCGTGCGGTCGACATGCCGGCTGAGCGCGCGCAGCAGGCGCGCCGCGGCCGGGGCCGACGCGCGCTGGCGCGCGAAGTCGGCCAGCAGCGCCGCCTTGCCGTCGCGAAAGCGCTGCCGCAACTCGGCGAGCGCCGCCGGTGCGGGGACGGCGTTCATGCTGCGCAGCCCCGTCAGGCCGCGACCGTCGCTGCCGGCCGCACGAAGGCCGGCGCCGGCGGGCTGCCGGCCGACAGGGTCAGCACCTCCCAGCCGCAGTCGGTGACCAGCACCGTGTGCTCCCACTGCGCCGACAGCGAGCGGTCCTTGGTGACGATGGTCCAGCCATCGCCGAGCTCGCGCACCTCGCGGCGGCCGGCGTTGATCATCGGCTCGACCGTGAAGATCATGCCGGGCTCGAGCACCTCGAGCGTGCCGGGGCGGCCGTAGTGCAGCACCTGCGGCGGCTCGTGAAACTTGCGCCCGACGCCATGGCCGCAGAACTCGCGCACCACCGAGCAGCCGGCCGCCTCGGCGTAGGACTGGATCGCGTGCCCGATGTCGCCCAGGCGCGCGCCGGGGCGCACCTGCACGATGCCCTTCCACATCGCCTCGTAGGTCAGCTGGCACAGCCGCCTGGCGGCGATCGAGCCCTCGCCGACGACGTACATGCGGCTGTTGTCGCCATGCCAGCCGTCCTTGATGACGGTGACGTCGATGTTGACGATGTCGCCGTTCTTCAGCGGCCGCTCGTTGGGGATGCCATGGCAGACCTGATGGTTGACCGAGGCGCACAGCGAGGCCGGGTAGGGCGGGTAGCCCGGCGGCTGGTAGCCCAGCGTGGCCGGCACCGCGCCCTGCACGTGGACGATGTGCTCGTGCGCGATGCGGTCGAGCTCGAGCGTGGTGACGCCCGGGCGCACATGCCGCTCGAGCAGGTCCAGCACCTCGGACGCCAGCCGGCATGCGGTGCGCATCGCCTCGATGTCGGCGCCGCTCTTGATCGGGATCGTCATCCGCGCAATTATCCTGAATCCGGCGGGCAGCGCGCCTGCGCGGGCCTGCACCCGCACGCGCCCCCGTAGAATGACTGCACTCCCGTCGCGGTCGTTCCCGATGCGGATCGCCGTCTTCCCATCCCCGCCGCGCCGCGCGAGTCCATGTCTGCCGCTGCCTTGCATCTGTCGACTTTCGAGGGCGGCCAGGCGCTTTCGGCCTTCCGCAGCCGGGCCCTGACCGGGCGCATCGCCGCCGTCTTGCCGCGGGTGCGCAGCGTGACCGCGCAGCACCGCTACTGGGTGGCCTGCGAGGCGGCCCTGGAGCCGGCCGCGCAGGCGCGACTGCAGGCGCTGCTGGCGCCGCCATCGGCCGCGCCCGACGCCGGCCTGGCGGCCGCCAGCGACGAGGCCGCCACGCTGTTCGTCGTCATGCCCCGCCTGGGCACCGTCTCGCCCTGGGCCAGCAAGGCCAGCGACATCGCGCGCAACTGCGGGCTGCCGGTGCGCCGCATCGAGCGCGTGACCGAGTACCGCCTGAGCCTCGGCGGCGGCCTGCTCGGCCGCCACCGTGCGCCCGACGAGGCCGAGCGCGCGGCGGTCGCCGCGCTGCTGCACGACCGCATGACCGAGAGCGTCGCCTTCGAGCGCGATGCCGCACGCCACCTGTTCGACCTGCTGCCGGCCGCCCCGCTGGCGCATGTCGACGTGCTCGGCTGGGGCCGCGAGTCGCTGGTCGAGGCCGACGCGATCTACGGGCTGGCGCTGTCGGCCGACGAGATCGACTACCTCGTCGAGGCCTTCGTGCGGCTGGGTCGCAACCCCAGCGACGTCGAGCTGATGATGTTCGCGCAGGCCAACAGCGAGCACTGCCGGCACAAGATCTTCAACGCCGACTTCACGATCGACGGCCAGCGCCAGCCGCACAGCCTGTTTGCGATGATCCGCCACACCGAGCGCGCAAACCCGCAGCGCACGGTCGTGGCCTACGCCGACAACGCCGCGGTGATGCAGGGCGGCCCGGCCGAGCGCTGGGCGCCCGAGGACGGCGCCACCGCCTCGCGCTACGGCGCGCGCACCCGCGTCGAGCAGGTGCTGATGAAGGTCGAGACGCACAACCACCCGACCGCGATCAGCCCTTTTGCGGGTGCGGCCACCGGTGCCGGCGGCGAGATCCGCGACGAGGGCGCGACCGGCCGCGGCGCGCGGCCCAAGGCCGGGCTGACCGGGTTTGCGGTCTCGAACCTGCACCTGCCCGACACCGACGAGCCCTGGGAGCGCGACCCCGTCGGCCGTCCGCCCCACATTGCCAGCGCGCTGCAGATCATGCTCGAGGGCCCGCTCGGCGCGGCGGCGTTCAACAACGAGTTCGGCCGGCCCAACCTGGGCGGCTTCTTTCGCGTCTACGAGCAGGACGTGGCCGGGGTGCGGCGCGGCTACCACAAGCCGATCATGATCGCCGGCGGGCTCGGCTGCATCGACGCGACGCAGACGACCAAGCTCGCCTTCCCCGCCGGCACGCTGCTGGTCCAGCTCGGCGGCCCGGGCATGCGCATCGGCCTGGGCGGCGGCGCGGCCAGCTCGATGGCCGCCGGCACCAACGCCGCGGCGCTCGACTTCGACAGCGTGCAGCGCGGCAACCCCGAGATGCAGCGCCGTGCGCAGGAAGTCATCAACCGCTGCCACGACCTCGGCGAGGCCAACCCGATCCTGGCGATCCACGACGTCGGCGCCGGCGGGCTGTCCAACGCCTTGCCCGAGCTGGCCGACGGCGCCGGCCGCGGTGCGCGCTTGGACCTGCGGCGCGTGCCGCTCGAGGAAAGCGGCCTGTCGCCGCGCGAGATCTGGTGCAACGAAAGCCAGGAGCGCTATGTGCTGGCCATCGCGCCCGAACGCCTGGCGGTCTTCGAGCGCCTGTGCGCGCGCGAGCGCTGCCCGCATGCGGTGCTCGGGGTGGCCACCGCAGCGTGCGACCTGGTCGTCGAGGACGGCGAGGGTGGCCCGCGCGTCGTCGACATGCCGCTGGAGGTGCTGCTGGGCAAGCCGCCGAAGATGCACCGCGACGTCACCCGCGTCGAGCGCCACGCCGCGGCGCTGGACCTGACCGGGGTCGAACTCGCCCAGGCCGCGCTGGCCGTGCTGCGCCACCCGACGGTGGCCTCCAAGCGCTTCCTGGTCACCATCGGCGACCGCGCGGTCGGCGGCCTGAGCCACCGCGACCCGATGGTCGGCCCCTGGCAGGTGCCGGTGGCCGACTGCGCGGTCACCCTGGCCGACTACGCCGGCTGGCGCGGCGAGGCGATGGCCATCGGCGAGCGCATGCCGCTGGCCGCGCTCGGCTCGAACTCGGCGCCGGCCTCGGGGCGCATGGCAGTGGCCGAGGCCATCACCAACCTGCTGGCCGCGCCGATCGCGCTCGACCGCGTCAAGCTCAGCGCCAACTGGATGGCCGCCTGCGGCGAACCCGGCGAGGACGCCGCGCTGCACGACACCGTCGCCGCAGTCGCGCTCGAACTGTGTCCGGCGCTGGGCATCGGCATCCCGGTCGGCAAGGACAGCCTGTCGATGCGCACGAAATGGGAAGAGGGTGGCGCGCACCGCGAAGTCATCGCCCCGTTGTCGCTGGTCGTCACCGCGTTTGCGACGCTCGACGACGTGCGCGGCACGCTGACGCCGCAGTTGCAGCCCGGCGACACGACGCTGATCCTGGTCGACCTCGGCGCCGGCCGCCGCCGCATGGCCGGCTCGATCCTCGCGCAGACGCTCGGCGCCTACGGCGACGCCGTGCCCGACCTCGACGACCCCGCCCGCCTGAAGGCGCTGGTCGCCGCCGTCAACGCCTTGCGCGCGCAGGGCCGGCTGCTGGCCTACCACGACCGCAGCGACGGTGGCCTCTGGGCCTGCGTCTGCGAGATGGCGTTTGCCGGGCGGCGCGGCGTCAGCCTCAACGTCGACCTGCTGATCACCGACAGCGACGGCATCGCCGACAGCCGCGCCGAGTACGGCGACTCGAAGAACTGGGCCGGGCAGGTCGGCGAGCGGCGCAACACGCTGATGCTCGAGGCGCTGTTCAACGAGGAGCTCGGCGTCGTGCTGCAGGTGCGGCGCAGCGAGCGCGACGCGGTCGTCGCGACGCTGCGCGAACACGGCCTGGGCCGCATGACGCAGGTCATCGGCACGACCCACGAGCGCGGCGTCGTCGAGGTCTGGCGCGATGCGCGCTGCGTCTGCTCGGCGCCGCTGCCGCAACTGCTGCAGGCCTGGGATGCGGTGAGCTGGCGCATCGCCCGCCTGCGCGACCACCCCGACTGCGCCGACAGCGAGCACGCCGCGGCCTGCGACAGCGACGACCCCGGCCTGCACGAGCACCTCACGTTCGACCCGGCCGCAGACGTCGCCGCGCCGTTCGTTCATCTGGCGCAGCCGAAGGTCGCCGTGCTGCGCGAGCAGGGCGTCAACTCGCAGGTCGAGATGAGCCATGCGCTGGCCGTCGCCGGCTTCGAGGCCTGGGACCTGCACATGAGCGACCTGCAGGCCGGCCGTGCGCGACTGGCCGACTTCCAGGCGCTGGTGGCCTGCGGCGGCTTCAGCTACGGTGACACGCTGGGCGCCGGCGAGGGCTGGGCGCGCTCGATCCTGCTCGCTCCGCGGCTGGCCGAGCAGTTTGCCGCCTTCTTCGCGCAGCCCGGCACGCTCACGCTGGGCGTCTGCAACGGCTGCCAGATGATGGCCGCGCTGGCCCCGATCATCCCCGGCGCCCAGGCCTGGCCGCTGTTCGTGCGCAACGCCAGCGAGCAGTTCGAGGCCCGCCTGAGCCTGGTCGAGGTGCTGGCCAGCCCGTCGCTGTGGCTGGCCGGCATGGCCGGCAGCCGGCTGCCGATCGCCGTCGCGCACGGCGAGGGCCGCGCCGACTTCTCCGGCCGCGGCGACGCGCAGCGCGTCGTGGCCGCGCTGCGTTACGTCGACCACCACGGCCGGGCGACCGAGACCTACCCGTACAACCCCAACGGCAGCCCTGGCGGGCTGACCGGCGTGACGACCCCCGATGGCCGCCACACCGCGCTGATGCCGCATCCCGAGCGCGTCTTGCGCCGCGTCCAGATGAGCTGGTCGGCCGCCGGTGCCGACGGCCCGAGCCCGTGGCTGCGGATGTTCCGTAACGCGCGGCTGGCCTTGGGGTAGACCATGACCACACGTGGCCCGTGGGCGCCGGATGCCCTGGGGCCGCGCGCTGCCGACACCACGCGACCAGGGTAACCATGATTCGGCGAAACCTCATCAACGCGCTCATCGCCCTGGTCGCATTCTTCGTCGCCCTGGCGCTGATCGGCATGGCTTTCGAGGACGAACTGCTGCGCAGCACGGCCTGGGTCGCCGAGCATGTCGGCTTCGTCGGCATGTGCCTGATCCTGCTGGTGACCGACACTCTGGTGACGCCGTTTCCGCCCGACCTGCTGCTCGTCGTCATCGCCCATACCGAACTGGCCGACAACTGGTTGCGCTACGTCCTGATCCTGGCCATGGTCTCGGTCGTCGCCGGCATGCTCGGCTGGTCGATCGGGCGCTGGCTCGAGCATTTTCCGGCGATTCACCGGCTGTTTGGCGAGTTCAAGGACGAACACCGCGAGTTCATCGGCCGCTACGGCTTCTGGGCCATCGCGATCGGCGCGACCACGCCGCTGCCGTTCTCGGCGACCTGCTGGGGCGCCGGCATCCTCGGCGTGCGCTGGCAGACGGTGCTCGCGGCGGCGGTGCTGTTTCGCATCCCGCGCTTCGTCCTGTACTACTGGCTGATCATCGCGTCGGGCGCCTGGTTTTCGTGAGCCGATGCGCAGCGGCAGGGTGCCCCGCGAGGGCCCGGGTCATCGCTGTCGAATTCAGCCGCGTCGTCTATAGACTTTAGTTTACATAATACACATCGTAGCGGTTGAACATTGCCTGAGCAGGGCGCTGACACTCGCGACGAGTGCTGTTCCCTGCACGCGACAATGACGGCTTCGCCTTGCCCGCAGACGAGATCCCAGCAAAGATGAGCGACCCGTTTCCCATCCTCCAGCACTACGACGGCCGCCTCGTGATCGTCGGCTTCGGCAGCATCGGCCAGGGCGTGCTGCCGCTGTTGTTGCGCCACATCCGGATGTCGCCGGCGCAGATCGTCGTGATCACGCCGGGCGACGACGGTGCGGCGATCGCGCGCGAGTACGGCGTGCGGATGATCGATGCGGCGCTGACGCGTGACAACTACCGCGAGCTGCTCGCGCCGCGGCTGGCCGCCGGCGACTTCCTGCTCAACCTGTCGGTCGATGTCAGCAGCGCGGCGCTGATCGCCCTGTGCCAGGAGCTGGGCGCGCTCTACCTCGACACCGTCTCCGAGCCCTGGGCCGGCACCTACGACTGCGCCGAGCTGCCGCAGGCGCTGCGCACCAACTACGCGATGCGCGAGGAATCGCTCGCGCTGCGCCGCGCCGGCGCGCCGACGGCGGTGATCACGCATGGCGCCAACCCCGGGCTGGTCTCGCATTTCGTCAAGCAGGCCTTGCTCGACCTCGCCCGCGACACCGGTACCGACGCCACCGTGCCGGCATCGCGCGAAGGCTGGGCCCGGCTCGCGCAGCGGCTGGGCGTGCGCGTGATCCACATCGCCGAGCGCGACACCCAGGTCGGCGCGCGGCCCAAGGCGGTCGGCGAGTTCGTCAACACCTGGTCGGTCGAGGGCTTCGTCGGCGAAGGGCTGCAGCCGGCCGAACTCGGCTGGGGCACGCACGAGCGCCACTTCCCGCCCGACGGCCGGCGCCACGACCGCGGCTGCCGCGCTGCGATCTACCTCGAGCGCCCCGGCGCCAGCACCCGCGTGCGCAGCTGGACGCCGGCGGCCGGCGCACAGCACGCCTTCCTGATCACGCACGCCGAGGCGATCTCGATCGCCGACTACCTCAGCGTCGGCGACCCGCAGCAGCCGGCCTACCGGCCGACCGTGCACTACGCCTACCACCCCTGCAACGACGCCGTGCTGTCGGTGCACGAACTGGCCGGGCGTCAATGGCAGATGCAGCCCGAGTGGCGCATCCTGAAGGACGAGATCGTCGCCGGCGCCGACACGCTGGGCGTGCTGCTGATGGGCCACGCGCGTGGCGCGTACTGGTACGGCTCGCGGCTGAGCGTCGAGCGCGCGCGCGCAGGCTGCCCGCACAACAGCGCGACCAGCCTGCAGGTCACCGCCGCTGCGCTTGCCGGTGTCGTATGGGCGATGCAGAACCCTGCACGCGGTGTCGTCGAGCCCGACGAGCTGCCGCCTGCGCAGATCCTGGACTGGTGCCGCCCTTACCTCGGCGAACTCGGCGGCGTCTACACCGACTGGACGCCGCTGCTCGGGCGTGGCCTGCTGTTTGCCGAGGACGTCGACCGCGACGACCCCTGGCAGTTCAAGAATTTCAGGGTCGGCTGACCCCGGGTTCAGCTTGCCGCGCCCGGCACGGCAGCATCGATGTCGGGCTCGGCCTCGTCGCGCGCGCCGTCGGCGGCCTCGTCGTGGCTTTCACCGGGCAGGCCGCGGTCCAGCGGCCGGCAGATCCGCCGGCGCAGCGCCCCCAGCCGGGGCGAGGCCTCGACCGCGGCGAGCACGGCCTGCGGGTGCATCATCAGGGCAAACGGGTTGCCCGCGGTGCGGGGACTCGGCATCACAACCTCCGGCGAGTGGTCCCAGTGTCCGGCCGACTCTAGCGCGCCACCGCGGCCCGTGTCAGTCGGGCCATCGCCAAGCCGGGCGTCGGAATCTGCCCTACAGCCCGGCTCGCGCGGCGCGCAGCCACAGCACTGTGGCACACGGGGCTTCACCGTGCAGCCGCCGCGGCCAACTGGCGCGCCAGCGCCTCGCGCCCGGCCTCGCGCGCGAAGTCGGCTGCGCCGAGGTCGAGCTGGTTGCGTGCCCGCAGGTCGGCGCCGCGGCGCACCAGCAGCTCGACGCTGCGCTCGCTGCCGTAGCGCGCGGCCATCATCAGCGGCGTCGTGCCGTTGGGGCTGCGCGCGTCGATCGGCGCGCCGCGGTCGAGCAGCAGGGTCACCGCCTGCGGCTCGGGGCCGGTGGCGGCGTAGTGGATCGGCGCCCAGCCGCTGCGGTGCACGCCGGCGCCGCGGTCGAGCAGGCGCTGCATCCACGCCAGGTTGCCGCGCAGCGCGGCCATCATCAGCGGCGTCTCGCCATGCGGGTTGACGGCATCGACCTGCAGCCGCCGCTGCGCCCACAGCACTTCGGCGACCGCCGGCGCGGGCTGGCGCAGCGCCAGGAACAGCGCCGGCTGCCCTTCGGCGTCGCGGCTGTTGGGGTCGAAGCCGCGCTGCAGCAGCGCGCTGACAACGGCCGCATCGTCGCGCTCGATGGCCCGGAAGAAGTCCTCGAAAGCATTGGCATGTGCCTTGGAAAGTGCAATCAAAACAATCATCAACAGCAGAAAGCTGAGGTGATGCTTCAACTTCATGCGGACCCCTCCGCAGACCCTGGCAGGCTGAACAGGCGGTTGAAATTGGCCCAGGTCGCCGCCGCCAACTGCTCGACGGCGACGCCGCGCTCGGCCGCCAGCCGCGCCGCCACCAGCGGCACCTTCGACGGGTCGTTGACCTTGCCGCGGTGCGGCGCCGGCGCCAGGTACGGGCTGTCGGTCTCGATCAGCAGGCGCTCCTCGGGCACCAGCCGGGCCACCGCGCGCAACTCGTCGGCGTTGCGAAACGTGACGATGCCGGAGAACGAGATGTGGAAGCCCAGGTCGAGCGCCGCGCGCGCGACCTCGGCGGTTTCGGTGAAGCAGTGGAAGACGCCGCCGACCGCTGCCGCGCCCTCCTCGCGCAGGATGGCCAGCGTGTCGGCGCCGGCGGCGCGGGTGTGCACGACCAGCGGCTTGCCGCAGGCGCGCGCGGCGTGGATGTGCACGCGAAAGCGCTCGCGCTGCCAGGCCATGTCGGCGACGCTGCGCGAGCCCAGGCGGTAGTAGTCGAGCCCGGTCTCGCCGATCGCGACCACGCGCGGGCGCGCGGCCAGCGCGAGCAGGTCGTCCAGGCCGGGCTCGCGCACGCCCTCGTTGTCGGGGTGGACACCGGCGCTGGCCCACAGGCCGGGGTGGCGCTGCACGATCGCGTGGACGGTGTCGAACTCCTCGAGCGTCGTGCTGATGACCAGCGCGCGCTCGACCCGCGCCGCGGCCATCGCCGCGTAGACCTCGTCGAGGCGAGCGTGCAGCTCGGGAAAGCTCAGGTGGCAGTGCGAATCGGCATACATCGTCGGGGCCACGCAGCGCCGGGCGCTGTGTCGGGCAGGGTCAGAGCGTCTGCGTCGGCTTGCTCGAGGAGATCAGCGTGCCCAGCAGCTCCTCGATCCGCAGCTTGAGCAGCCGCGTGCGCTCGTCGGTCGGGAAGCGCACGCCCACGCCCTGCGTGCGCCCGCCCGAGGCGTTGGCCGGGGTGATCCAGCCGACCTTGCCGGCCACCGGGTAGCGCTGCGGGTCATCGGGCAGCGTGACCAGCAGGTAGACGTCGTCGCCGAGGCGGTATTCGCGCGTCGTCGGCACGAACAGCCCGCCCTCGCTCATCGCCGGGATGTAGGCCGCGTACAGCGCGGTCTTCTCGCGAAAGACGAGCTGGACGACGCCGGGGCGCGGCGCCGACGAGGGCGCGGCCAGTGTGCCGGGGCTGCTGGGCGTCGGGTCGTTCATCGGCTGGCCAGTGTAGCGGCGCCGACGCGGGCGCGCGCAGCAGCCCGGCCGGGCCCGGCCGTGGCGGCTGCCGCAAAACAGCCGCGCGCCTGCGCCAGCAGCGCCTCGACCAGCAGCGGCGCGTGCCAGGGGTGCTCGGCGTGGCGGGCTGCGCGGGCAAGCGCCGCGGCCCAGTCGTTGAGCGCCGCGCGCGAGCCTGCCGCCGGCAGGCTGGCGGCGGCGAAGAAGCGCGGCGGCGCGCCGGCGGCGCTGCACATCAGGTCGTGGGCGAGGCGCTGCAAGACGTCGACCGTGCGCGCGACGCTGCAGCCGGCCAATACGCTGGCATCGCCGGCGGCCACCGCGCGTGGCAGGCGGGCCCAGCGCGCGGCGTCGAAGCCGTCGGCGTGCAACGCCAGCGCGCCGTCGGGGCGGCCGCCGGCGGCATCGAGCAGGACTGCGGCGTCGGCCAGCCCCCTCGCCCGCAGCCAGGCCAGTGCCTGCGCGCGCGGCGGCAACGGCAGCGCGATGCGCTGGCAGCGGCTGCGCAGTGTCGGCAGCAGGGCCTGCGGGTCGGCGCAGGTCAGCAGCAGCCGCACGCCGGCCGGCGGCTCCTCGAGCGTCTTCAGCAGCGCGTTGGCAGCCACCGTGTTGAGCGCCTGCGCCGGGTGCAGCACCAGCAGCTTGCCGCGGCCGCGGCTGGCGCTGGTCTGCGTCCAGGCGATCGCCGCGCGCACTTCGTCGACGCGGATCTCGCGGCTGGGCCGGGCGCGGGTGCTGCGCGCGCCACCCTCGCCCATGCCCTCGTCGGCTTCGGCGTCGCTGGCCTCGTCGTCGCCCTCGGCCGCTGCGGCCAGCGCCGCCCGCAGCGCGGCGGGCAGCAGCAGCCGCAGGTCCGGGTGCTGGCGCGCCGCGTACAGGCGACAGCCCGGGCAGCGCCCGCAGGGCTGCGCACCGCCCTCGCCCACCTCCACCGCCTCGCACAGCGCGTGGTGGGCGAGCGCGAGCGCCAGCTCGAACTGCCCGACACCCTCGGGGCCGTGGATCAGCCGCGCATGCGCGCGCTGCGCCAGCGCCTGCTGCAGCGGGGCGTGCAGCCAGGGCGGCAGGCCCTGCGGGGCAGGGGTCTCGGCTTCAGTCACCCTGCCCTCCAACGCGCTGCCCGAGCACCTGCTCGACGCGGGCCCAGACGGCATCGACCGCGCCCTCGGCGTCGATGCGGACGATGCGCCGCGGCGCGGCGGCGGCGCGTGCGGCGTAGGCTTCGCGGACGCGGGCGTAGAACGCGGCGTCTTCGCGCTCGAAGCGGTCGGGCGCGCGCGCCAGCGCGCGCCGGCGCGCGGCCTCGGCCGGGGCCAGGTCGAACCACAGCGTCAGGTCGGGCTGGCGCTGCGGATGCACCCAGCGCTCGAGCGCCGTGAGCACGGCGGTGTCGAAGCCGCGCCCGCCGCCCTGGTAGGCGAAGCTGGCGTCGGTGTAGCGGTCGCACAGCACGGTCGCGCCGCGCGCCAGCGCGGGCTCGATCGTGGTCTGCAGGTGGTCGCGGCGCGCGGCGAAGACCAGCAGCGCTTCGGTCAGCGCGTCCATCGGCTGCAGCAGCAGCAGCTCGCGCAGCCGCTCGGCGAGCGCGCTGCCACCGGGCTCGCGGGTCTGCACGACCTCGTGGCCGTGCCCGCGCAGCCAGCGCGCGAGCGCCGGCAGGTGGGTCGACTTGCCGGCGCCGTCGACGCCTTCGACGGTGATGAACAGCGGCTGCGGCTTCATCGGCGGCTGCGCTGGTAGCGGGTAACGGCGCGGTCGTGCTCGGCGTAGGTCTCGCTGAAGACGCTGCTGCCGTCACCGCGGGCGACGAAGTACAGCGCGCGCGTCGCCGCCGGGTTGACGGCAGCGCGCAGCGAGGCCAGCCCGGGCATCGCGATCGCGGTGGGCGGCAGCCCGGCGCGGGTGTAGGTGTTGAACGGCCCGTCGGTCTGCAGGTGGATGCGGCGCAGGTTGCCGTCGAAGGCCTCACCCAGCCCGTAGATCACGGTCGGGTCGGTCTGCAGCCGCATGCCGATGCGCAGGCGGTTGACGAACACGCCGGCGATCTGCGCGCGGTCGGCTTCGGTGCCGGTCTCCTTCTCGACGATCGAGGCCAGGATCAGCGCCTCCTCGGGGCTGCGCAGCGGCAGCCCCGGTGCGCGCGCGGCCCAGGCCGCGGCCAGGTGGCGGCGCATCGCCTGGTGCGCGCGCTCGAGGACGACGAGGTCGCTGGTGCCGCGGCCGTAGAGGTAGGTGTCGGGGAAGAACCAGCCTTCGGCCGGCTGGCCGGGCGCGCCGAGCGCGGCCATGATCTCGGCGTCGGTCTTGCCGGCGGTCGTCCGGCGCAGGTGCGGCGCCTGCGCCAGCGCGGCGCGGAACTGGCGCAAGGTCCAGCCCTCGATCAGCGTGACCGACTCCAGCACCTCGTCGCCGGCGACCATGCGCGCGAGCAGCACGCGCGGCGTGTCGCCGGCGCGCAGCTCGTAGCTGCCGGCGCGGATGCGCGGCGCGTCGCCCGACCAGCGAAACCACTGCCACAGCAGCCACGGCGAGGTCTGCACCCCGGCGGCTACCCAGCCCTGCGCGACCGCGCGCGGGCTCATGCCGCGCTCGACCGTCAGCGCCACCACCGGCTGCGCCAGCGGCAGCGGCCGGTGCAGCCAACCTGCCACGGCGACGGCCAGCGCCGCGGCCAGCATGGCCACCAGCAGCAGCGACCAGCCGAACGCCCACCACAGCCGGCGCCGTCGCCCTAGCCTTGCCATCCGCTGCTGCCCCTGTGGCCCTCGTGTCGCATCGCGGCTGATCATAATCGCCGCGATGAGCGACCCCACCGAGACCCCGCTGCCCCCGATCGCCGCCGACGGCGCGCTGCCGCTGACCGAACTCGGCCTGATCCGCGCCGAAGGCGCCGACGCCGCGAGCTTTCTGCACACGCAACTGACGCAGGACGTCGAGCACCTCGACGCCGCCAGCGCGCGGCTGGCCGGCTACTGCTCGGCCAAGGGCCGGCTGCTGGCCAGCTTCGTCGTCTGGCGCCCGGCACCTGAGACCGTCGAACTGGCGTGCAGCGCCGACTTGCTGCCCGCCGTGCTCAAGCGGCTGTCGATGTTCGTGCTGCGCGCGCGCTGCCGGCTGGTCGATGACCGCGCCGGCCAGCGGCTGCTCGGCTTGGCTGGCGAATCGGCCCGGGCCTGGGCCGGCGCGCACTGGCCGGCCGCACCCTGGCGCGTCACCCAGACCGCCGCCGGCCGGCTGGTGCGCCTGCCCGACGTCGCCGGCACGGCGCGCGCGCTGCTCGTGCAGCCGGCCGAGGCCCCGCCGCCTGCCCTGCCCGCGCTACCGCAGGCCGCCTGGCAGGCGCTGGAAGTCGCCAGCGCGGTGCCGCGCATCGTCGCCGCGACCGTCGAGCGCTTCGTGCCGCAGATGGTCAACCTCGAACTCGTCGGCGGGGTGAATTTTCAGAAAGGCTGCTACCCCGGGCAGGAAGTCGTCGCGCGCAGCCAGTACCGCGGCACGCTCAAGCGCCGCGCCATGCTGTTGCGCGCCGACGCGCCGATGCAACCCGGCCAGGACGTCTACGCCGCCGACGACCCCACGCAGCCGGCCGGCACGGTGGCCAACGCGGCGCCGCTGCCCGCACCGGGCCAGGCTTACCTCGCGCTGGTCGAGCTGAAACTGGCCGCGCTGGCCCAGCCGCTGCGGCTGGGCACGCCCGACGGCGCGCTGCTGACCCGCATCCAGATGCCCTACCCGGTCATCGAGCCGGGTTGAGTCAGACCCGGAGGCTTCACCAGCGCGCCGCCGCGCCAGCGCGACCGTCGGCCCGCCCGTCGCGGGCGCTTGGCGGCTGCCATGGAAACGCAAGAACCCGCGTGTCAGGGTGTCGACAGGCGCGGGTTCAATCCGTAAGATGCAATGCGGGTGGTGCATCCACTCGCGGATTTTCTGTCTGCGGACGCGGCGCGCCTGGCGACGGCACAACCAGCGGAGTCGAGATGACAGGCCGGCTACTGGGCGTACAGCATGGAGTGCACACGCTCTCGGCGCAAGCCGCTGCGAGTACGGCCGCCGTGGAGTCTGCGCTGCGCCGCAATCCAGATACGGCACGAATGTGGGGTGTTCGGTAGCCGTGCTCTTGGATGCACGCATGCAGTTTATCTGTGCAGAGCTTCCATAGGGGGAAATATGTGGAAGAAGGTACTCTCTGTTCTTGGCTTTATCGCCATACTGATCGCAGTAAGCATTGGGGGCCGGATCGGTGAAGAGGTGGGAGTGGCTGTGTTATCACCGTCGAAGCCAAACCCACAAGAAGCATATGCAAAACTGATCGAAGGGTTTACGAAAGCCGCAAATCAGTATAACCAGAGATTACCAATGATGATCGATCAAGACACTCGATTAGATAAACCTGAATCCGTGAACCAACCCCCCTCCAACCCGTTATTCGGCTGATTCCCAGATTCACTCCGAGTTTTGCTCCAGAATTTCCCCACCACCATGCTGCGCAGCCGCCCAAACCCGACACCACAGT
>Ga0207951_100089_pt1 | contig 65493 bp, 55 predicted proteins | sample Subbio12Aug_8Bad_FD_184830 | JGI IMG/M metagenome (GOLD analysis project Ga0207951, IMG submission 184830) | Serpentinite rock and fluid subsurface biosphere microbial communities from McLaughlin Reserve, California, USA - CR12Aug_8Bad (SPAdes) | ecosystem: Environmental > Terrestrial > Deep... | reverse complement strand
GAATGGGCGAATTACTGAGAAACTTGAGGAAAGAAATACTAAATTACAATTAGCTAAAAAAGCTCGGTACGAGGTGAAAAATGTCAGCTGATTATCAACTCATTCAGACGACTTTTTCCCCTTACTTAGTTAAACCGAAATTCCATTTCACGCTGAACCAATACATTAGGAATAGCAGCATCAGCATTTTCTAACGACTCCTTATACAGTGATATTGCTATAGATAGTTACCGCTGGTGGTTAAGTGGAGCTTTTCCATTAGGCGAAGATGGACAGATAATTACCGGTGTAAACGGCGGAATTACCAAAAACGATAATGGCGAATTAAAAAACACCGAGAGTAATTTTGGACTTAGAGCATATTACGGTACAAATTATCACAAACTATTTTTAGAAGGATCATTACGAACCGCTTCATCGTTCACCCCAATGATCACTTTTAATATCGGTTATGAATATAATCTTTCAAACGGAATATGGGCAGATCTGTCTATAGGCATAATCAAAAAAGAGAGTAACAAATTTTCTTCTACAAGTTCTTTGAATTTACGTTTAGCAACACCGGAATAAAAACGGAGGGTTATTAAGTGAAAAAATTATTTCTTACTATTTCATTATTATTTACAACAGCTACACTTCTGTCTGCACAGGATAGTTCCAGCATACCTGTACTAATTATGGCAGATGGACAGTTAAGATCTCACCCGGTTAAAGTATTCGTTGCAAATGCTAATATAACTGAAGATAAAGAACCGCAACTATTTCTAATTGGTATTTATCAGAGCACCCGAACAAAATTTGGTAATGTGCTTAATAGTTCGCATCCATTCAAACCATACCAGATCGCATCGGATCAGACAATGAATTACAAACTGAACGAAGCTACAAGTACTATCAAAGGTACGATGATGGTCTTTGATCTAAATGATATTCATATGTCTATTAATGATGCCGGTATGCGATTACTCCCCGTTGTAAAATGGATCTCAAAAAAAAATACAAAGCCGGATGGTAAAATTGAACTTGAATACACAACTGTTATAAGTGAAATGGAAATTTATCTTGGTAATGGTATCGGTGGGATATTTTATACAGTAATTCTACTGGTTGTAATTATACTTATCATATTTGCATTTGAATGGGTTCGTAAGAAAAGACCGCTTGATGTAATTAGAACTTATGACGGTAAAATTTCTCTTTCACTTACTCAAATGGCATTATGGACTCTGGCGGTTGGCGGATTAGTATTTGCATTCGGGTTGATGCACCTGGATGTTCCGGATATTCCCGATTCCTTAGTTGCATTAATGGGATTATCAATTGCTACAGGTGCAGTCGGGCATTACCAATCCCATGTGCAGAAAAACCTGAATGACAAACTCGGGCGACTCAGAAAAGAAGAAGACGATGAAAGTACAGTTGAGTCGGGCAAATATTTTTCCGGATTAGCATCACTTATAAACATTACGATTAAAAACGAGGAGTACCCCTCGATAGCAAAAGCACAATACCTGTTCTGGACTATACTGACTATTATTCTGTTTGTTTACAAAAGCTCGATTGAAGGTAAACTCTGGCCTGTTCCTGAAGAACTTGTTGTATTGATGGGTATTAGTCAGGGCAGTTACCTTGTTCGCAACCAGATGGAAATTACAAAAGATAACAAAGAAGCAGCAGAGAAAGGAATAAAGTAAAATAGCTTAATAAAATAATTAAGAGGTTTAGTTATGAAAAGGATATGTCCCAATCCTGCTTGCATTGGGGAAGCGCTTCGAAAGTTATTGGAAGGAATTTATTACTGCGATCATTGTCATAAGTTCTTTTCATTTAATTCTGAGTTCATTGTTATTGAAGATGGGGAGGAACCACAGGTACGTTCAACAATACCGGGGATTACTGTCCCGATGAGAACACACAAACATAAAAAGGACTCTCCTTATATTTTTATCGGTATTGGTAAAAAGGGAATATCGAAAGATCTCCTTTCGAAAAAAATTATGGAACTGAATGAGTTGACCAGCTTCAAAAAGCTATCAATACTTAAGGAACTTGACATAGAACTGTAAATTCACAAATATATTTTTTATGAGGTAAATCGTGGATTTTTCCAGGATCCAAAAGATAATTACCGAGCAATCTGCTATATGCAGCGAGATCGGCAGAAAAATTGCGTTCGGTTTAACTGCCGTTACATGGGCATTTTTCTTTTCGGATAAAAAATTTTCATCCAGCTTAATACTTATTACTGCACTTATACTTCAGATATTCTACTTTATTGCTGATTTCACTCAATACTTTTTTATGGTTATTAAATACAAAAAGCTCTTTTCCAATACACAATTTATAGTAAAAAATAAAGACGAAAGCATTACCGATGCATTATTAGAAAAAGCAGTAACAGCAACACAAAGTGAAATAAACAGAAACGGCTTCAGATTCTTTTTTGTAAAATTTCTGCTGATACTGTTATCGTTTATTTCATTACTACTATATATAGTATTAGAAATAGTTACGTGATGCGGTCTGTAAATTCACCAAATATTGAAAACATAAATCTATTTTTAATCTCAATGAGGATGATAAAATGACTAGAAAATTATTCTGCTTGATTTTATCTGGTTGTATTGTTTTTATTTTGGGGTGAAGCAAGAAGGATGTTGAAGTAGTTGATGCAGAATTTGCAAAGAACATTTATGTATCAACAGGACAACCCGTCGTAATGGAGGGGATTACAACAGAAGTTGGAATAGGAAAATCCGGAATCTGGTGTAGTTTCAAAGAACATGATATAGTAAAAATTACTCTCGATTTTAATTTTAATTCCTTGGCTACCACGGAAAAAACTGGTTCGGATGAGTACAGAAGTGAGATTTATAAAATCTTAAGTAAGAACGCTCACTTTTACAATGGTAATAAGGAATTAGAAAATGTATGGGGCTACTGGCCTGAAGAAGCTTCAGCAACAAATGCTTCCGGAATGGAATTGTTTTATGTAATACCGCATGGTATTGATATGACTATACTAAAATTTGAATATGATACTTCTATTTTGAGCGGTACACCAGGTAAATTTACTTATGCTAATTTTAACAGCATGAAACCACTGGCAAAAGATGAGTAATCAAAGGAATATCACTAAATAAATATAGTGCAGATTTCTTTGTTTTTATTGTTGGCGTTCACTCATTAGGAACTGCCCACTTTTGAGTGAACCCACCGGAAGATTTATAATCTTCATTAAAATTTCTTTTACCTTACTATTGCTAACTTCTGAGTCGCAGTAATAATTTCACTTCCCTTTTTCATAATTACTTTATAAATGTAAACACCGTTAGCAACATCAGATCCGTCCTCATCTTTTCCGTCCCATTCAATTCTATTAAAATCGTAATTCAAGTCACTATCATGTTTAATAATTTCTTTTATCAAACGTCCGGCTAAAGTATAAATCCTTATTTTCAATTGATCCGGAATTTGTGTCAGCTTGAAAGTGAAGTAAGTTTTATCACTGAAAGGATTTGGATAATTATACACCAACAGTAATTGCGACTTATTAGAAACAATAAATTTCTTCTGAACAGTCCTACTTTCCAGCTGGCTATTATTCGGGTTCTTAGCAGTTACCTTGAATAAATATTCTCCATCCTCAAGTATTGGCTTATAATCTATAACCATTTTAGGATTAGTGTTCGAATAACCATAATTGATCGTAGAATTATTTTTAAAATACAACCGCTTATTATTCAAATAAATTTCCACTGAGGTAGTATCCGAAAGAGGTATGATCGAATTATTGCTAATGCTGATTTTAATATCCGGGTTTGACGAAATATAGTCCCCATCGAAGATATCAATCTCATCAAACCTAAGCTGAACAAACGGAATACTCTCATCCCCTTTAACATAAAATGGAATGGATAGTAAATTATTATCAATATAAATTTCATTCAACGAACGGTCCGGATCAGCATTAACAACAAAATAGTACGAACCGCTCAGGTTACGAGTATCGTAACTGAACGAATTACCTTTTCTGCTATCTGGTTTAAGGGAATCAATTGATCCTCCTCCTTCCATTATCTTAAACCCATCCGCTCTAACAATTTGATGGTTGACTTTGAAATTTTTTGCAGTTGTTTCTCCTACGTTATAAATCGCATAGGTTACATTAACTACTTCTCCCTGTTTAAGTGAGTCTTTTGATATAGACGTAGCTTGGTGACTAATTACAATTTCCGGCGGCTTAAGGTAATCAACAATAAGTGAATCAACTTTAACTACGTCTTTTATATTCTCTGATGATAGTTTCAGATTTACTTTCAGATACGGATATTTCACCGGATCAATTGAAGAAATATCATATACGGTTTTTCGTTCCATTGTTGAAAGCAAAGTATCATAATTTAATCCGCTGCTGCCGAGTATTGTCAGAATAAAATTAGTAGTGTTTCCGCTTAAACCAAGATTCAATTGATTCCATTTACCGGCGGGACCAATTACATTAGTTTGCAAATCACCTGTCCTGTAATCAGAAAGAATAACAGTATCAACTTCAACTCTTCCCTGATACTGCTTTGCATATTTTTCCGGGACAGTTCCGGTTTTAGCACCTTTACGTCCGAGCATTACCCATGAACTTCTGAAGGAGACATTATCGATGAATTTGCTGCCGAATTCTTTGATCTTATTTTTCAAAGCTGTTGAACCCACTGTACCTTCATCAGAAAGAGTGAATGCAACCAGTTAATCCGATGACAAAGTGTCAAGGAAATTTATGTATTCATTTGTAACAGAAGTCCCGCCGCCATAAACGTCGAAACGTTTATATCCGGCATATTCCAAATTTCTTCCCTTAAAAATCGCAACATGGTGACCACGCAGTGTATTTTCGGGAATAAAGTTCTGCCCGTTTTTAAGAATTAATGCTGTATTGCCATCATTCAATCCGGCTGAAAGTAACCTGAATTTAACATATAATGAATCGAGGGAAAGATAATCTCTGACTTTAAAATTATTTACAGGCTGATTTGAAAAACTCAATGAATCGAAAAGTGAATAACTATTTTTATTAGCCAATTTAAAAGTGATAGCAGTGCTGATTGAATCGCTAATGTTTGTTTTAGTGCGCAGCCATACTCTCTTATTCTTAAATCTATTATCAATATTAAAATCAGTTTTAATTGTATCGAGCTTTATTTGATATTGAATTGCGTTGTAAAATTTACCGTTTTCAGCAACTTCCAGAATATATGATGATGCCTCATTCTTTGCGGATGGAGATAAAATTCTAACCGGATTTTTTAAATAATTTTCTACATGCGAAGTAATAAGATATTTTACGGAACCGCTCGGAACAATAAATTGGTAAGCTGCAATGTTATCATCCTCATAAATTTCTTTAACTGCATCATCCTTATCAAGGTTAACAGAAATTCTATGTTCCCCACTTAGTTCTTTTACAGGTATTTTGATAAATACAGAATCTGCAAAATCAGGAATAATTCGGGTGAACTCTTTAGAATAATTTAGTGAATTTTTATAATGATCCTGTATCTGAATTTTATAAGAGGAATTGATTGACAATCCATAATTGCTAATATTGATTTTAATACCAAGACTATCCTGCCTATCAGAAAAATTATTGTCCAATATTTTAATATCAGATTCAGAAACTACAAGGTTTGATTTGGGAGGCAGTTTCAGGTTAATGATAGGATCGCCTATTAATGTATTGGTTAATGCGAACAATTGATAAACACCGGACGCACCATATTTCGAAATTAAATCCAGTTTAGCAATGCGATGAGCATCACCAATTGTATATACGGAATCCGCTAAGAGTTTCTTATAAAATATTTGCGGGAAAGTATATGAGGTGGATGTAAATCCAAGTGAAGAATTTGCAATATATGCAATGGCCTGTCCATTATTAACAAATGTTTGCGAGAATGAAATAACATCAGGTTCTGCAAATCTCGCAGTTGAACAACCGAAATCAGTGATCAGCGGATAACAGTTAACTTTATTCTGAAGCTGCATCGGATCTGTAATTGAATTATCCCACGTTTGAGTTCCGCTGTGTCCCAGATATGAAATAAACACTCCACCGCTGTCAATCGTTCTTGCAATTTGTTGAGCTGAGTAGGGGCCAAAATTATTTACGGGATTAATTGTTTTATAGAAATGGGTAAATTTTCCGGAATATGGTTTTGGATTAACATAGTTCTGAATTATAAATTCGTTTACATTTCTGAGGGCATCAATTTGCGATTGATCGTTTCCAGTTCCACCCGAGAAAAATATTACTCTCTTGTTCCAGGCATTAAACGGGTGCCGCAAATATTCTTTGTGTTTCTGAAAGTACCAATCAAACTCCTGATTAGTTGTTACAGGAATTCGTCCGATACTTATATCTGGAATAATTGTTCTGGAGGAATCGAAAACAACAAACCATGTATCGCTTACAGGAGAACCGAATGAAGGGACATAATTATAGAAGCGGGGTGCCCCCTGATAAGTTGCTTTGTTGCCGTGATAATCGTATGTAGCTCCGCCAACAATACAGACATATTTGATTGATGGAGTCTGCCAGTTATAATAAGCGGACTTTAAGAAGCTTCTAATTGCTTCCGGGTTAAAGAAACCGTAAGAAAATTCATCGTAGATGTCGTCAACATCAACAATCTTTGTTATCATGTTGTATGAGTCACTAATAAACTTAGCATAGTCTTTAGCTCTGGCAAGAAATTTTTTATTGGTGATCAGGATGTATTCCGCTTTGTTAGAATTAACAGTTAAACGGTCAAATTTTTTTTGATAATAAAAAATTGGAAATGGAATTTTAGTTTCTTCACAATAGAATAATTCTGATTGAGCACTTATTGTATCATGGATTACTATCTGATTATTTACAATCGGTACACTAAACCTCTTAGCTTTATCACCAGTTACCCAGAGTGAATAAGAAGTATTTGTAACATTCCTGATCTTTAAGAAATATTCTTTTTTTCCCGGGAGAAAAGAAAATTTTGAATACAACTTTCCTTCGCGCGGAATAAGATAGCGAGGATACTCAACTTCGTACCAATCGAAAAAACAGAGATTGATTGATCCACCGGTAGAATACGAATGAACCCTGAATGTGTTATTACCCTGAATAATATAATTTGATGAGAACTCCCCTTGTAATACGATCTGACCGTATTGATTGATATATGTTGAGTCGATAACCGGTGATGAGTTTAAGCTAATCGCAAGATGATGCGGCCTGATAGGATTTGAAAAAGCATAGCTCTGCATCTTTGCATAAACTCTAATCGGTTTATTTGGAAATAGATTGGTTGTTGTGAAGGCATTATTACGTGTGCCTACACTTAGCCCGGACCAGCCCCAGGTTTTATTTTCGCTCCAATAAGGTAATTCTTTTCTAACAAGATCAGCTCCAGAGAAATCGAACCAGTTATTCTGTTCAAAGTGATTTATCTCGTAATAGTAACTAAGTGTATCAGTATTTGATGATACTGTTGAAGAGACCACTTTCACAGTTGGTGAATTGACTGTATTCCAGGTAATCCAGTAAACCGTTGTATCTGAATATCTATCGAGATATTCTTTATACGGCTCACCGTAACGGCTTATAGAACGATGCTCTCCTCCATAATTTCTTTTACCAATAAATTCCAAGAAATCATCCTTTACGAATGTGCCGGGAATATTTGTCTTTACATAAATTGGAATCGCACTACCAAGTAAAAAGATTTTTAATGTTGATGGGTTAATAAGATTAATATTAACACCAAGGTTCTGAAGCTGTTGACCGGTAACTCTGTAGATTCCATCAGCATTCGTTCCTACTTTAACATATTGCAAACCATCGTCAATCCAATCAGAATTTATTTTAGGTTCGTTTTGAACGGTGTGAAGATTTCCAATTTTTGTTTGTCCGGCATTGATGATTATTGAAGAGGAAGAATTTCTGGAGGCTCGAATGGAATTTGATGAACCTAATATTAACGGATTTTGAAACCTTAATAGTAACTCAATCTTTTCAATCTGATTTATTAGCCGTGAAGAAACATTGTAAGTAAATTGTTCTATTTGCAGCTCTGCACACTGGTATTTTTCAATAGTCTGGTACCCACAAAACTTAACTATATCCGAATTTGATTGTGCATAATAAAAATCTGGTGAATAATTATAAGAGAAGGTAGTATCGCTGCTTTTTAGAACTTGCGGATTCAATCCAAGATTAAAAGCGAACTGCTTACTTTGCAAAATAGAAGAGTTAATTGTAAAATTATTATTTACCGGGACAGCAATAAAAATTGTTCGTTTAGGTAAACTGAACTTACCGGGATTAGATTCATCAAAATATCCTTGTTGACTTTTCTTTTCACGCAAGGTTATTTCATCTAATGTTAGAACTAACCTGATAAAGTTAGCTCCTTCTTCATAATCCTGAAGAATTATCTGAGCCGATACTGGAGTTATAATCGATAATATGAAAAATCCAAAAATAATCCTGATTAGATTAATCAACGGAAATTTTCCTATATATATCTAAAAGTTTCTGTCTGTGATTTTCAATATCATATTTTCGGGATAACTGCAGACAATCATAAAAATAAGAATTGTTTGATTCAAGAAGTTTCCAGAATTCATTAATCTTTTGGCATACAAAATCATAATTCAGATTTTCCAATATAATTCCGGTTTTACCATCTACAACTAATTCTGAACTTCCCCCCATTCCCGAAGTTAATACCGGTTTACCATAATTATATGCTTCAAGGATTACAATTCCAAAGGATTCCCATGATAAATAAGGGAGCAGTACAAATCTACAATTTGAAATTAGTCTGGATTTTTCTTCTCCTTCCACATAACCTGTAAATGTTAAATTACCGGCGTTCCTATAAGATGAGATGTATTTATGGAAGTCGCGCCCGTCACCGGCAATCACAAAATTCATCAGAGGTAATCTTAATGCAGCTTCACAAATAATTTCAATTCCTTTAGCATCTACAACATCACCAAGATAGAGTATATATTCACCTTTGATTTGTTCAGCAGTGCCAATTCTTTTTATAAAGTTATAAACAGTTGAGATTTTTTCGCTCTCAATTCCGAATTCCACGTACTTTTGACAAATAAAATTACTTACACCAATAAAGTGATCAATTATTTTTGTAAGATTTACCCATTGCACTGGTTTAACTTTTGTAAATGAAGCAGCGATTGAATATGGAAGTGAATGATTGTAACATTTATTAATGATCCCATATTTCAGACTGTTACCTTCCTGACATAAGGTGCATATATTATTCAGCCTGAAGAAAAATGAATTAATACAAAATGGATAATAGTTGTGAATATGAAGAATAAATTTTGAGCTCCCTTTTCGAAGATTTTTCCAGATCGGAGAACCAAGAAGAGGATAAATATTATGAAAGTGAACTATATCGGGTTTGAACCGATCAATTGAATTCTGCAGCTTTCCGCGAGTAAGGAGATATGTTTTTAATATTCCAGTATAGTTAATATTTCCATTTGCTGTGATTAATTTATTATGATAAACAGGGAATAATTCTACGTCGCAATTTTTTTCTTGTAAAGCAGCAATTTCCATATCAACTATTTTATCTACACCACCTGGTCTCAAAGTATATTCATTTACAAACAGTACTTTCATTTTTCTTCCGATGTGATTAATTCTAAACGGATTTTTTTAGTAATTATTCTGTAAAAAAATTTAGGGATCCCTAAAAGATACCTTTTCCAGACCCGGTTGAAATCTGTGAATAGTTTATAGAGCCATTCAAGATGCAACTTTCTGATAAACAATGGTGCACGAACTGTTTTAGAGGATAAAAAATTAAACCATCCGCCGCATGATACTATTAATCTGCAATTAAGTTTGTCGAAATTTTCCATAATCCATTTTTCCTGACGACCGACTCCAAGTCCTACAAATAGTATTTCAGTATTGCAATCATTAATCATTTTTACAACTTCATTATCAGAATAACAGAAGCCATTATAGAAACCGCCGATTCGTATTGAAGGGTAAAGATTTTTCAATCGTTCGTTCATTTTTTCTAAAACTGATTCTGAGTTTCCGAAGAAAAAAAGATTTGAACCGGAGTTGCTTGAATCAATTAATAATTGATCCAGTAGATCGGTACTTACCAGCCGTTTGTATTTATTATATTTTGAAAAATTCATCGAAGCAAAAACAGCTGTAGAATCAGGATAGAAGATTATATCGGGATTATCATTTTGATAATCTGATTCGTATAAGTAATTAAGAACATTAAAGTCAGCATAAAGGAGTGCATACTTTTTATTGCTGGAGAAATAATCGGCAAAGTTTTTCAAATATCTTAGTTTTAGTGAAAACATTCTATTTCATTTAATGTCTTTCTAAACTCTTTTATTACGCTTTGTTCAAAAGAGGAAAAATATTTCATTAAGTATTTTACCCTATCGGGTATTCTCTTACCATATAGTTTTTGGAAAAACTTTTTTGGTAATAATCTAGCGGCAGTTGCTGCAATTATAGATGGATATTGAATTAATCTGATATTCAGTTTACGCCAGTAATAAAATGATTTGTTAACATCTCCATATAAATATTCTCTCCATCCCCGGGCTGCAAGTTCTTCAATTGCCGAAAGTTGAAATTCTCCGGTTAAGGTGTTCTCGTAATATGGTTTTTGGATTTCATAAATAATATTTCTTCGATTTGCCAGTGCTTCATTACTTAAAGAGTCGCTTCTTGTTCTATAGTAATGCAATACTTCAGGAATATTGTGGAACTTTAATCTGGATTTAAGTCTTAGCCAGATAACATAATCTCCGAATGGATCATATCTAAATTCCACCTTAAAACCGTTAAGGTCTTCAATTGATTTTTTTTTAATAAGAACCGAAGGGTGACAAACATCAGAATAGAGAGAAAAGTTTTTGAGAATTTCTAAATGATTAACGCTTCTTTTAACAATGTAGCGAATTCCGCTGTTATTAAATGCTGCATACCAGTTAGACAAAACATCAATATCCTTGTGTAACGAAATAAAATAATATTGTTTCTTTAGACGATCAGGATGAGCAATATCATCGGCATCCATTCGGGCAATTAAATCATAATTAGATTTATGAATTCCGAAATCAATGCTTTCTCCAAGTCCGCTGTGTTCTTTCTCAAAATATTTTATTCTGCTGTCATTAATATTTTTGATTATGGACTTTGTGTCATCCGTCGATCCATCATTAATAATAATCAATTCATATTTTTTGAAGGATTGAAGAAGAATGCTTTTAATAGCTGTGCCTATAAAAGCATCACAATTATATGTGGGCAAAATTATGGAGATCATAATTATTCAATGGTTACCCATCTCACACCGTTAAAATAAATGAAATTATATTCATCAATGGAGAAAGTTTTGTCGAATATGAAATTAATCTGCCTATATTCACGACTTTTATGCTGCGGAATGATTTTATTGAAAATATAATAATCCTTTACCCTCCTTTTATCAATCGATAGATATATCAAATTGTTCAATGATTCTATCCAAAAACTGTTTCCGAAACGATATACTGAAATAAAAGGTTTGTGAAACTGCTCAATATCAAAATAAACTAATGACACATCATAAAATACAGGTGAATTAATAACACCCTCTATACAGCCAAATCTTTTATTCAATTGATAAAACGCCTGATAATTAAGAGTAAAGTTATTTTCAGCAACAACCACAAAATCCTTTTTAGTAGTACTATTAATTATTTTATTATAATTCAAAATCCAATTGTCGTATGTGATAATTTTATTTTCTAATTCTCCCATTCTAATAAATAAAGTAATTACAGAATATGATAATATTAAGAGCAGTATTATAATATATAACTTCCTCCTCAACTTATGCATAATTAAAGCAAGAAAAACAACAAACCAAAAAACTAATATCCCATTAATTCTATGTTCGGCTACAGCAAGAATTCTTGGATATATAGTAATTAATAAAAATACGAGTGTAAGTAAAATCGCTTTCGACTTCTCTTTTTTCAATAATACCAGCAGCGATAAAAAACCAATTACAAAAAATCCTAATAGGATAATTGCAAATGTTTTATTCATCAGAAAATAATTATAAACGATTGGAGAATGATAAGGTATAATTATATGAAGGAAGTTGCCTATTAAAGAGAATGGTTTTTTCCATATGATTTGAGATATATTCAGGTCAGATTTATAGACATAATAATTAATTGTTGAGAACAAAATCATTATTATTAGACTAAACACTATAAATACTATCACCCTTCTTCTATTTTCAGTATCAAATTTCAAATTCAGCAAATAAATAATAAACATTAATAATACCGGAAGATGCAACCCCGTTTGTTTCGATGTTATGGAGAGCAGATAAAATAAAGCACATAAAAGAAGATATTTTTTTCTTTGAGTGTTGATGAATTTTACAAATGCCGAGATAGATAAAACGTAGAATAGTACTACAAATAATTCAGTTTTGTTACTTATCCAGTAAATCCATATCGCACTATCCAGATGAAAACTAAGAATGAGAGTAGTCAGAAATATTAATAAGTCATCACTTTTTTTGATAATCCTGGGAATGATTTCCTTTAACAAAAAATAAAAAACAATGATAAGTATAAGATGAAGGAATAATGAAAAGAATTTTATCAGTATAGGATTTGCATTAAAAATGTGATAGTCGCACCAGAATAAAAGATATGAGAATGGACGCATAAATAAAAAAAATGCTTCGCTGGGATCTGTTGAAACAGGTAGGCCGGGATTTTGCGAAATGATATAGAAGAGATAGTAATCGTCAAGAATGAAACCTGGTATTAAAAATATTACGGGAATATATATCACCAGGTTTAACAAAATTATCCATTTAAGGTAGCTATCTTTAATAAATTGGTTATATAGACTTACTAATGACAATTAGCACCTGAATATGAATAGACTGCATTGTTAAAAAATATTTTACTTCCTTACTAACCATACCTCCGGATTCTGATAATTCCTTTCATTCCATATTTCGAAATGAAGGATATTACCCTCAAGACTTTCGTTTACAATTCCAATAACCTTTCCGGCAGAAACTCTTTCCCCTTCTTTAACAGAAATATTAGCTATATGTCCGTAAACAGTTCTAAATTCATCTCTGTGAGTAATAATTATTATACTGCCGTAGCCGGGTATCCAATCAATTGCAGAGACAATTCCCTCTGCAACCGAGTAAACATTCTGATCCCCTTTTACCGCAATATCAACACCGTAATTTAAAGTTACTGTCCTTAAACGTTCATTTTTATTCTCTCCGAACTTACGAACAATACTACCCTGATTAACAGGCCAGGTTAAAATTCCCTTTAGTTCAGAGAAATTCTGGAAATTACTGTAATTGTAAGTCGGTACAGCAATCTTCTCGCCGGGTTTTTTCTCAAGAAGTTTTGCTTTCCTAGTGCGTTCTTCTTCAATCAATTTTGCAATTATATTTTTAATAAGTATTTCTGCTTGCCTTTTAGATTCAATTTCGGCTGTAATCATTTTCTGGTCTTTGCGTAAAGTAGAAATTAATTCTTTTCTCTCATTCTCTTTATCGTTAAGAATTATCTGTTCATTCTGTTTCTGCGATAAGAGAATTTCTTTATCTCTTCGCTCTCTCTCAAGTTGTTGAATTAAGAGTGTAAGTTCCTCTTTGCTCTTATTCAACTGATCGAGTGTTTTTTTATTTTGATTAGAAATGTAACGTAAATAGCGGTATCTTTTAATCGTTTTATTAAACGAATCCGTATTAAGCAAAAACCTGAATATTGACAATCCCCTATTTTTATATACCCAAACAATATAGTTGCTGTATTTATCTTTTAGCAGCTTTATCCTTTCTTCAACCGTAGTAATCAGTTTTTCAGTTTCATCAATTTCTCTCGATTTAACTTTTTCTTCTTCAACAATATTAAATATCAGTTTATTCAGTAGTAATTTTTGTTTATTAATGTTTTCTAATGTTTGAATTGATTCTCTTTCCCTTCTCGATTTGTTTCTCAGATCATTTTCAAGTCGGGAAATCTCATTCTTAATGTTGGTGAGTTCAATATTTCTTTGCTTAATACTATCGGCGGTTTGAAGAAAAACCGATATCGGGAAAAGTGCTAAGAGAAGTATAATATTTCTCGATAGTTTTACCATTCAATTATCTTAACATCGGAAGGAACATCTAATTTAAGTCCAATAGAGTTTTTGTTTACAACAATTTTTCTGTACTCAACTTTAAGATTTTGTTTGTTAGCAATGTCATTTATATTAATTTCATTGGGAATTGGAACATCTTCATAATTCCCGAACCGGGAATACTTCCCTTCCATAATAATTTTACCATCGGTCTTTTTGATAATATTTTCGCTTATTGCCAGGTCATCATTTCTTATACTAAAAACTCTTTCAATTCCATTTGCAGAATCGAGATAAGAGAGTAAATAATTATTTCCGCTTGTTGAAATTCCATCGGGTTCAACCCGAAGTTTTTCTGTAAGATTTACACTACCGGCTAAAGCATCAATTAATTCATCGAATGAGAAATCAACTTTTAAAACACGTTGAATAATTCCATTGCGCATCTGCCCGCGATAAAGATTATTGTTTATTACATCATAAAACTGGAAATTTTGCGGAGTAATTAATGCATGCGCCAGATCTATACCGAACGGTCCATAGAAAGAAATTTTAAGCGAGTCAGGTTTCTTTAATGTAACCTGGAATGTACTTCTTGCATTTAATTGTGATGATGAAATGCTAATAACCCCAGAACCTTCGAACGTTTTAATTTTTCTTCTGTTTGCTTCAAGTTTTTTAATTAACCTATCAGCAGATAAAACTCTATCTGCGGGGATAGTTTTTGTTGGTGCACAACTGCTCGCAATTAATATTACAAATAATAGGGAGAGACCTAACAATATATTTTTTTTCACAGTTCACCTTTTTCAATTTTTTGTTTGATTTTAGAATTATCAGGTTCCAATTGAAAAGCTTTATTCCACAACTCAACAGCTTTAGTTTTATTACCTAATTTAAAGAGAACGTCCCCAAGATGATCCAGCAGTGTTCCGTTTTCTTTATCATACTTTAATGCTTTCTCAAGAAAAGTTTTAGCTTTTTCCAGTTCATTCAGCCGGAAATAAATCCACCCGATTGTATCGAGGTAAGAGGAATTTTCTGGTTCCTTTTCAACAGCTTTTTTACTCCATATTAAAGCATCATCAAGGCGGACACCCCGCTCAGCCAGTGAGTAGGCAAAATTATTCAGTATCAAAGCATTTTCCGGATCAATTTGCATTGCTAAAGTGTAAAGAGAATCCGATTTATTAAACTCCTCTTTGGAATCGTAAATAAGTGCAGCCATTCCAAGAACCTGAATATCAGAAGAATGTAGTAATAGCGCTTTATTAAGATATTTAAGTGCATCGTCGTATTCTTTAAGCTGATTTAACGTGTATCCAAGCGCAGTTAAAACAGTAAGATCGGATGAATTAATATTAGCAGCTTTTGTAAGGAATAGTTTGGCTTCTTTATTTTTGTTCTCCTGTGATAATGAAAGTCCGTATATCAAATTAATTGCAAAGTCATTCGGGAATAGTTCAACGGCTTTGTTTAGCAGTTCAATAACCTGAGCATATCTTCCGCTATCGAATAAAAAGCCACCCAATCTTATCCATAATTGTGAATTCCATTCAGCAAGGTTTGCCGCTTGCCTGAAGTATTGAATTGCAAGAGAATCATTTTTCAACCTAAGTTCAATTTCGCCAAGATAAGCTTTAACCTGCCAATCGGCTGTATCTTTATCTAATTGTGAAAAAATTTTACCGGCATAAAGCAGATTTACAGAATCTTTTTCAACTCCATTCAGAAAGATTGAACCGATACTGATCTTATTTTCAAAACTTATCTCGTCGCTTTCAATTAATTTTTTATATTGCTCAAAAGCATTCCCCCATTCACTTTTCTGAATATAAAGACTCCCTTTCATTTCATATAGATTGAGATCCTCCGGGAAACTAACAAGTGCTTCATCAATAAGACTTTTAGCTTTATCGTACTTCTTAGATTTCATGTACGACTCAATCAACACTTTCTGTAACCTGATATCTGAAGAGTTCAATTTTAAGAGCTCTTCAAAAGTATCTATTGTTGCATCAACATTGCCAAGCCGATCATTCAGATCAATTATCCTTATCAATATATTCCATTCAGGACCGATAGCATCAATCAGTTTTTTATAAATTGCCAACGAATAATTAGGACGTTTTTTTTCGTTCAGCTGTGCAAGCTGGAAATAAGCAGCGTAATTATTGGAATCGCTTGCAATTATTTTATCATAAACCGCCATTGATGAATCATCCAATCTGGAAGCTGAATAGATATTAGCAAGTAAGAACAAGTAATCGGTATTTAAGAAATCAAGACTAACAGCTTTTCTGGAATAGTTTAATGCAGAAGAAAGTTTATTTATTATAAAATAATTTTTTGCAATTGCGAAATAGATTCCCGGTTGAGGATCATACTTTAATGCTTCAAGATATTGATTGATTGCCTCGGGAATCTGTCCTTTTAATTCCAGAATTGATCCATTGATAAACCTTTCCTGAGCTGCTTTTTGTGGTGTACGTTCATTCGAAATGTAACTTTTACCCGAAGAATCTCTATCCGTAACCTGAACCCGGGAACATGCCGCAAACAATAGCAATATTGAGAAAATTATCAGCTTATTCTTCATAATATCCTTTAATTTGAACGAAAAAATAGTCTTAAACGTTCTGATTAACAAGCCAAAAGATTGAAAGCATAACAAACTTTACCTAATTTTGAAAAAATCCAAATAGACATGCTTATATTCGATTTAGCTATCTCTTATACCTGGGAATACGACTCAGAGTTCATAGACCTGATTGAAAAGAAATTCCAGAAGAACGGATACAAAACATTCATTATCTACAAGCAAAATATTGGCGAAGTAGCTAATCTTTTGCGTAACAAAAAAATTTATTTCAAAGCTTACCTGGACCGTGCTTCTGATGAAGATCCTGAATTTGAAATTATTACTAAACTGCTTACAAGAAAAAAATCCTATATTATTAATCCTCATAAAAAGACAAAAAAAGTTACAGATAAAGCATATTTCCATAAGAAATTATTTAGGAAAAAATTTAATCTGCCCAGAACAATTATACTTGAACGTTTTGATAAGTGTAATCCGCTGTTAATTACAAAAGAGGATTTGAATGAATTAAGAATCCCGTTTATTATTAAACCCTCTATCTTTTCAGGTGGTGGGCAAGGTGTTGTTAAAGATGGAACATCTAATGAACAGATACAAAATGAGCGTGTTAGAAGTCATAATGAAAAATATCTGATACAGGAAAAAATTCATCCTGCAAAAATCGACCACAAACGGGCATGGTTCAGAGTATTCTGGGCATTCGGAAAAGTAATACCAACCTGGTGGGATGACCATACACACATCTATCACCCTGTAACAAAAGAACAAATTAATAAATATAAGTTGCATCAATTAAATAAAATTACTGCTAGGCTGGCAAAAATTGCATCAATAGACTACTTTTCTACTGAGATAACACTAACAAACAATCATAAATTTGTTTTAATAGATTATATAAATGATCAGTGCGATATGCGTTTACAATCCCTTCATGTGGATGGTGTACCTGATATCGTTGTAAATCAATTTATTGATCAGATGAAAAAGAAGGTTGCATCACTTTAGAAATTCATATCCTCTTCAATTGTATCAAGCAAATTCAAATAACTTTTATATCGTTCTTTACTAATCAGGTTTTCATTAACGGCTTTTATTACAGCGCAGCCCGGTTCGTGATAATGAGTACACGTGTTGAATTTACAATTATTTAGTATCGGAACAAATTCAAGAAAAAAATGTCCCAGGTCTTCCTTTTTAATTCCATATGGATCTATTTCCCTTATTCCGGGTGTATCAATTATGAAAGTGTTTCCGTTTACCTTTTTTAGTAATGATGTAACTGTTGTATGTCTACCTTTTGATGTTGAGGCACTTATTTCACCGGTCTTCAAATTCAAATTGGGATAAAGAAGATTCAACAAAGACGATTTACCTACGCCCGATTTTCCCCAGAATAAATTAACCGATCCATGTAAAAAGTTTTTTAATTCATCAATTCCAGTCTTCTTTTTAACACTTGTTTCAAATACTTTGTAACCGATATTTGAGTAAAGGTTGAACCATTTTTCGAATTCACTTTCACTTCTTAAATCCGACTTATTAATTACGATGATAACCGGTATATGCGAACTTTCTCCGGCAACGAGCAAACGATCGAGATACCGGTTATTGAATTCAGGTAATTGCCAGCTCATTACTATAACAAGATTATCAATATTTGTTGCAATAACCTGTTCCAATCTTTCGCCTCTTGTACCGGCGCCTTTAAGCTTTGGAACCTTTCTGGATAGGTGATTTTTCCTGGCAAGAATTTTATTAATAACACCGCTGCCATCTTTATTCATTTCATAATCAACAATATCACCAACAGCAGCAATATCAATATTATAAAGTTTATCTCCCTTTAACCCGAATTCTTTTTTGAATTTACCACGGAGTGAACAGCGGATTTCATTACCGTCATCATCAGTTAAATAATAATCTTTACTTTCTATTTTAAAGATTCTAGCTACTATAAATTCCTCCATAAAAAAAGCGCCTTAAAAGATAAGGCGCTTTTCGGGGGTTGTCAATCAAGGAGTAGAGGTGTACTAAATTATTTTTCAAAATCGAATAAACTGGCAATTTCGGTATTTCTTAATGCTGATAGCGATCTAACATTCTGGTTGCCACCAAAAATATAAAGGTTACCATCCAGAGCAATTGAACCGGCATGTCTTCTCTTAGTCATATTCGAATTGTAGATGATTAACTTTTTTGTTTCGGTGTTAAACATAGCAAGATAGTCTAGATCCTCGTAAGAGCCAACCAGCCAAATATTTTTTCCGTCAGTAGAAGTTGAATGCGATGAGATTCTAAAAGGTAAATCTTCGAGTCTGCTCCATTTGCCTTCTTTAATGTTATAAGCATCAACTCTTTTCATTCTTTGCACACCGTCAAATCCACCAAAAACATATAAAATTCCATCAACAATTTTTCCGCTTGTTTGCCTTGAACCCGGTAAATCAGGTAACTGTTTCCATTCTCCTTTTGCCGGATCAAACTCATAAAATGCGTTAGTCACACCATAATGGTTTTGACCTCCAAAAAAGTAAATCTTATTATCCCAAACGGCAGAACCGGCATTCCAAACCGGGAATGGATTATCCGGTCCGGAAGTAATTGTATTTGTATTTAGGTCGATTACTTCTACGTACTTAGTTAGTATTTTTGAAAACTTTGTTATGTATTCACCGTTGAAAATATAAATTTTGTTTTCTGATGGAACATATTCAGCATTACAATACCGTCTTGGCATTATGCCTTCAATAATTAATTCCCACTTATCTGTTAAAGGATTATACCTTTCAAAATTTCCAAGGATATCCGGAGGGCCACCGGTTCCGCCACCAACAGCGTATATATAATTGCCATCTGAACAATACCCCATTCCAAATCGGTCGTAAACCATTTTTGAAAGCTGCTTGAACTCAATTTTGGGTTGTGCTAATAATAAATTGGATAGGATGAAAATGAATGATGCGAGAACCAACATTATTTTTTTCATATACCCCCCTGAATGTTTTGCAATTTCTTTTCCATTTCAAGTTTGTGGAAAATATATCCCATTAACAATGTTTCTTTTCCCGGTATGTTGAAATAATAATTTTTAACATTACCATTACTGTCAAATTCTATTAATAATGAATTACCTTCTTTTTTTACATTCTTATCTTTTTCAAAAATTATTTGTTCATTTGTATAGTAAAATACTTCATCTCCGTTTGCAATACCTTTTCTATAAGGTTGACCAAAGTAATTTATGATATCTTGTTGAGTAGTAACTCCGATCTTAATTTTAGAAATGTTTGTAGGATCAAAATCTTTCCCAATTTTATATACAGTGGAACATCCCAAAATTAGGAAAGCTAATAATGCTATAGAAAATTTCGGAAGTATTATTAACATACGGACCTCCGTTTTATTACAAAAGCACTAACTAATTAAATTTTCCTTTACAATTATTAGAACAAATATTTTATTCCAAAAATCAAATTATCTTTCGTTATACTCTGAAATGTTCTTGAAAGATTAGAGCCATAATTATCACCAACATCTTTCCACCAACCGTGCGAATATCCTACATCAAATACAAATCTTTGTCCGGCCTTAAAACCAATACCGGCAGTAATGAATTTTTTATCAAAATCCGAGTTATCATCTTTAAAGGGAGATGGCATAAAAATAAAACCGCCTCGAACAGTAATTCCTGTAAACGGAAGCATGTATTCGAAACCGGCATTAAGGTTAAGTGCCTTCTTGAAGAGATCTTTAATATCCTTATTTTTATTTTCACGGGTCCTTGTATCAAATCCCTCAGAAAATTCCATCTGGGTATAATCAATAAAATTGGCATCGAAGGCAACGGTCATTCCACTAAGTGAATACGAAGCACCTATTCCCAATTCGATAGGAGTTATAACAGTGTACTCAACACGGTTTTCGATAGGAGGATCAAGAAAATATCTCTTTCCAGTTCCAAACTTTGCATCGGCATCCACTGTATAAATTTCGTTTACTTCAAGTGATTTTGGAAATTTAATAGTAGCCCCGAAGTTAATATTTTCATCAACCTTGGCAAGAATTCCAAGCGTTCCATTCCAGCCGGAAACGTCCCATCGGATTATATCATTAAAATAGAACGATTGAAAATCGGCTGTAAATGGATCGTTGTTATCCAGTAATAATTGTAAGGGGTAATTGTTATTAAGATCTTCTTCCCAGTATTCTCTATTACGTTTGAAGTCGCCATTGATAATATTAATTGTTAAGCCGATAAAAAGATTTTCCTGGAATTCAATTGCACCGGAAAACTGCCAGCTGTTTAAATTACCTTCTTGAACAATATTTCCACTCTGATTCAGTTTGCCATTTATTTTGGTTTCATCATAGAGGTATTTATTATTGCTGTCATAAACTGGATAGCTTAAACCGAGTTCATAAGCAACGTCATCATTATCATTTGTTAAACTTTGTATAAGAGAATTATTATTACTATTGAATCCGCTAAACTTCAGTGCCCTGTTAAAATCCTTAAATTTGTTATACCCAAATGCAAGAACGAGACTTCCTCTTGAAGTTGGTAACGGGAATGCAAATCCAAATTGATTGAAATTAGATGAAGTGCTTGAATAATTAGTACTCCTGTTGAAGAATTGTGCATCATTTTTAAATGAATTATAATTCAATCCGCCGGAGAATTCCATTTTTTTAATTAATGCAAAACCTGCCGGATTAAAAAGTGAAGCACTAAAATCATTGCTTAATGATAAATATGCATTACCCATTCCAAGTGCCCGGGCACTGGTTAGTATTTCAGGGTCCGATAATCTTAGTGCATCATTAAAATTCTGTGCACTAATGGTATTAAAACCAATAAGAACAATTGCTATTAACAATATTGATTTTGTTTTCATATTTCCCCCAGCATTTGCACTGAAGTTTGTCAATTTATGAATTAACATTTATCTGCCTCTATCAGATCCACTTGATCTTGAACTGCTGCTAGAACTACTACTGGAACTGGAGCTACTCGAAGATCTGGAAGAACTTTCCGAACTAGATCTTGATGGCGGACTATAAGACGAATTACTGCTCGGTGGATTATAAGAAGGTCTATCATAACTCGATCTTCCGCTATTACTTTTATTTCTACTGTTATCTCTTTCTTTTGTTGGAGTAGATGTAGCTCTCTCATTCCTTGATTCAGGCTGCTGTCTTCTGGTCGATTCTTCTCTTACAGCCGGTGAAGAATTATTACGCGATGCTGGCGCTTCTTTAGAGATTCTTGGATTTGAAGGAATCCTCTCACGGCTTCTCGATACTGATGATCTGTTAAGGTCAACATCCTCCCGCCTTATAGATCCGTCCCTTGTGGTATAAGTGCTGGAGCGGGGATTACTTCGATCCCTTAATGAAGCATTTCTTTCATTACTTCTTTCACCTGTATCCCGCAAACCAGTTGGAGTATTTCTGTAATTGTAGGAATATGGGTAGTTATAATATCCTGTTCCGTAGTTCCAGTAATATGGATTTCTCCAGTACCATGAATTATAATTCCAGCCGAAACTATTGAACCAGTAATAACCGGGATAATAATAATACGAATACCAAGGACGGTAATATCCATAGCTATAGCAACACCAATCATACCCGAAAGGATCATAATAATAATCTAATCCAAAATAAAAACGGTTGGATGGATAGTAACCAAAATAGAATCTTCGATAATTTCTATAATCCCTGTAATTATCATAATAATACTGGTCATCCAAATATGTAAGGGAATCTCCATCAACGGCAACTGAGTCATCATAATCTTTATATGCATAACGATCTTCCTGATAATCCCGACTTTCGGGACTTCTGAGAGCTAATTGGGTATAACACCCGCCCAGTGTTAGCAAAGGAATTAATGCTGCAAGTAATTTTATTGTTTTCATACAACCACCCATAGATTTATTTTAATTTTTGACAAAAATTATGCCTTATTAAGTTTAAAAAATATGCAAAAAGAGAGGGGCAAAAAATTGGTTGTACTATATAATAGACAGAACTGTTTTCTTTTTATGACATGGTCAAAAGATTGCTTTTATGTATTCAACAAAGAGACCACGATCTGCATTGCTGCTTGTAAACTTCTTATTATCAAGTAAATCTCTAAGGTTCAACCCAAGTGTTAAACCTTCGCCAAGTGACCACCTTAAACCCAGATTCAGATAACCACTACCATCTCCGAAAGACTTTCCATTATTATCGTTAATTGCAAAATCGTATTCACCTACAATAGACACTTTACTACCTAAGGTCTTTTCAAATCCAACACCAAGATTCAAGTCTTTATCGCTATCATCTCTTTCAAAAGAATAATTGATTAAGCCATGGATGCTGAAGTATCCATAAAAGTCGAAATTTTTCGAAACTGCTGCAAACAGCCCGGGTGATTTTATTTGAAAGCGATTAAGTGATTTATCAAACTCCCCTTTACCCTGAGAATCAAATCCAACCAAGATTGCTGGAAGTGCTTCAGTTTCATTTACTATTCTTGCACGGACATTAATACCCGGTAATTTATAACCGGTTATTTTACCACGACCGATTATATTATTACCTCCATAAGAGATTCCAAAACTAAAATTTTCGAAAACCCCTACTTCCAGCTTAGTTACTAAGACACCGGCCGGCATAATATCAATCGAAATACCGACATTACCTTTTTCAATTAAACCTGCAGTAGGTAAATCAATCAGATTACGATATTCATATTTAGCATCTGTTCCGCTTGTTCCCTGTGCGAAAGAATAACCGGAAATAATTATTAAAATAAAAATTGTATTCAATCTTTTCATTTTAATTCCGTTATAGGAGTTTAATGATTCTTATTTGAATTTATAAGTAGTTGAATCTTTACCGTCTTTCAATTCTATTCCAATCTTATTTAATTCATCCCTAATACTATCAGCAAGTAGAAAATTTTTCTCTTTCTTCAATTTAGTTCTCAAATCGATTATTAAGTTAATCAATTTTTCATCGAGCTGTGCAGATTTTTTATTGAGTTCTTCAAAATGGATAATACCAAAAACATTTTCTGCAGTTTCTGTTAAGAACTTTTTTAGATCGATAAAGAATGATATATGGAGACTATCAGTTTCTGAAATAATTTTATTCACACTCCTTACAAAGTCAAAAATAACAGCACAAGCCTGGGGAGTATTTAAGTCATCATCCATTACTTTCTCAAATTCATCATAATAATATTTTATGTTGAATTCCGGGAGAAGACCTATGTTGTTATCTTTTTTAATTTCCAATTCAATTTTTTCTGCAAGGTTTTTAATTTTTTCTACACCTTTTTCAGCAGCGGATAACAAATCAAAACTAAAATTTAATGGTCCGCCGTAATAAGTTTGTAAAAAGAAAAGTCTGATTGCCTCTGCAGAATATTTTTTAAGAATTTCCCTTGCTGTTAAAAAGTTTCCGAGAGATTTGGACATTTTTTCTTCATTAATATTAAGAAATCCAAAATGAATCCAGTATCTAACAAATTTATGATTATGAGCAGCTTCACTTTGAGCAATTTCATTTTCGTGATGTGGAAAAATTAGATCGTTACCACCGGCATGTATATCAATTGTTTCACCCAGATGTTTTGAACTCATAGCAGAACATTCGATGTGCCAGCCAGGTCTTCCTTTACCCCATGGACTATCCCAGCTCGGTTCACCTTCCTTAGCTTTTTTCCAGAGAGCAAAATCGAGTGGATTTTTTTTCTTTTCATTTACTTCAACTCTGGCACCAGCTGATAATTCCTCTAAATTTTTTCCGCTCAACTTGCCATAATCAGTAAACTTTGATACATCGTAAAAAACATTGCCGTCAACATTATATGCAACTCCCCTTTCTTCAAGTTCTTTAATCATCACTATCATTTCTGAAACATGTTGAGTAGCTTTTGGAAAAACTGTTGCCGGTTTTATCTTGAGTAAATTTATATCCTCAAAAAAAGCATTAGCATAAAAATCCGAAACAACATTAGAAGGTTTTTTCTCATCGATTGATTTTTTAATTATCCTATCATCAACATCAGTAAGATTCATCACAAATTTTACATTATAGCCTTTATATTCTAAGTAACGTCTTAAAACGTCAGCCATAATAAAAGAACGTGCATTTCCGATATGAAAATAATCGTATACCGTTGGGCCACATGTATAAAAAGAAACAGATGGTGGATATTGCGGAATGAATTCTTCTTTAGTTTTAGAAAAGGTATTATAAAAACGCATTTTTATTCCAAAATTTGGGAAAAAATATACAAATAGGTTCGGCTTTATCCAAATTAAACATGGAACGATTATTGACGATAATAAATCAGGACAAAAAGATTTTTTTACAAAAAATCTGAAATTTAGACTTTGACATCTTTATTAATATTTTTATATTAGACACAGAAATCGGTAATTAATTCTGAAAATCTTTTTATGAAGATAAAAAAAAGCCACAATACTCTCTCTAATTAAATGGAGGAACTTTATGCATCGTAAACTTACAATGCTATTTATTCTTTTTTTATTATCAACAGTGCTATTTGCTCAAACCACTCCCATTAGTTTTACTGTTGAACCGTATGGTGCATCCCCAAGGGATGTAGCAAAATCCACCACCGATATTTACACAAATGCATTTACAGGATTAAAAAATGTTGGTGTTAATACTAAAATGTATTTCAAAGCTTCAATAACCGGGACAGATTTAGCAACAACAGTTACATGGGCTATAACAAGAAGACCACTCGGCTCGACGGCAGCTGTAGGTGCAACTGTTGACAAAATTGATAGTAAAACTTTGGTAATAACATTCACACCCGATAGAATTGGTGCATATGAATTAACAGCTACATCTGGTGCTTATACTGCAAAAGTTGGGTTCAATGCTGCAAAGTACTTAGGATATGCCAACACCTTTGTTGAGGGAGTGAATAAGAATGTTAATTGCCAGACTTGTCATAGCAGTTTTGTTACTGAATGGACAGGTACCGGTCATGCTAAAACACTTCAGAAAGGATTTGATGGGCAATTAAGCAGCAGTTTTCAAGCTTTCTGCGTTGCATGCCATTCAACAGGTTATGATGCAGCTACAACTGCAAAGAATGATGGCTTTGATGATTTTACTTTTACATTTCCAACAGTATTAACCGCAGGTACATACAATCAAATGGTAGCACAATTTCCGGATGCAATGAAAAGAGCAAATGTTCAGTGCGAAGCTTGCCATGGTCCAGGAAGCGGTCACTTAGGAGCTACAAGTGATTTCAGAATGGTTGCAACTTATGATTCTGATGTGTGCGCATCCTGTCATGATTCCGGTACACACCACTTATTGGGAGCTCAATTCAATGCTTCTGTTCACTCAGGAGTTACTTCTTATCCTACTGGTCCCGGACGTGAATCTTGCGTAAGATGTCACACAGGTGCGGGCTTTAAACAATATGTTGATGGCGTTTCAACCTCCGATCCTTATTTTGATGTATCGTATTCACCTGTAAGTTGTTCCGGCTGTCATGATCCACATAACGCTACTAATGTTCATCAATTGAGAAAGTTGACTGCATCATTATTAGCTCCAAACAATACTACAATTACAATTAATAAACAGAATGCTGGAACTGGCGCAGTTTGTTATAATTGCCATCAGTCAAGAGCTGAAGCAAATGCTGCTGCTGCTGGAACAATGAATGAACGTTTCGGGCCTCACTATGGTGCTCAGGGAGATATTTTATACGGTAACAATATGTTTGAACTAGGAGGTATAAAATTAGCTTCTTCAAATCACTTTGGAGCTACACAAGCGGGAGGTTCTTGTGTAACTTGCCATATGTATGGGCTTGCAACGGCAATTGATGCTACAGGAAATGTTGTTCCTTTAGGCGGTCACTCTTTCTCAGTTAGAACTGCAGATGGTAAATCAAATATGGAATCCTGTATGCCATGCCATGGCGGAACACTTGGACTTTCATTTGCTGATGTTACTTTCATGTTCAATGGAAATATGGATCATGATAATGATGGTGTGGTAAAAGGTTTACAGGATGAAGTTAAAGGAATGATTGATAAAATTTATAAAGAAATTGCGCGTCAAACCAATACAACAGTAATTCCTCCGGTTCCAGTTAATGCATGGTCACCAACTATAAGAAAAGCCTACTGGAATGCCAGGACAGCATATTATGATCACAGTAATGGAATTCATAATCCAAAATATATTGTTTCGGCATTACGCGGAGCTATGGCTTCTTTAGGATTAGCAACATCAGTTGAACAGGATGAAGTAATTCCAACTGAATATGCCTTATTCCAGAATTACCCGAATCCATTTAACCCAACTACAAACATTAAATTCTCTTTACCAAAAGCATCGAATGTAAAAGTTACAATTTATGATGCGATCGGTAAAGAAGTAAGAACATTAGTTAATAATTACTTAAATGCCGGGACCCATACATTTGCATTTAATGCAAGCACATTAGCATCCGGTGTATATTTATACAGAATTGAAGCTGATAATTTTGTAAAAGTTAACAAGATGTTGTTACTCAAGTAATAATAATTAACTTTCGTAATTTCAAAAGGCCCCCGAATTCGGGGGTCTTTTTTTATCCTCCAATTAAAATGATATTTTTGTAGAACAGAATTAAGAACAAATAATGAGAACAGAAAAAGATTCATTAGGACAATTAGAAATACCGGATAATTCATATTACGGTATTAATAGTATTAGAAGTGCTATCAACTTTCCGAACTCCGGTGAGAAAGTTAATCTATACTTAATCAAAGCATATCTTCAAGTTAAACTGGCAGCTGCTGAGACCAATTATAAATGCGGTTTACTTTTTAAGGAAAAATATGATGCCATTGACGAAGCTATTCGTAAACTTATAAAAGAAACTGATGCTGATATAGATAAAGGAACCCGGGAAATTTATGATAAAATTATTACCGATCCTTACCAGGGTGGCGCCGGTACATCTCTTAACATGAACATTAACGAAATTATTACCAATACTGCCCTCGAATTATTGGGGAAAGAAAAAGGTGATTATGCTTCTATAAATCCGCTTGATGATGTAAATATGAGTCAATCGACAAACGATACATTCCCTACTTCATTAAAAATTGCATCGATCTACCTATTACGACAATTTGCAGATTCACTATCGGTATTGCAAAATTCATTACAGAAAAAAGAGGAAGAATTTAAAAGTATTTTAAAACTGGGAAGGACACAATTACAGGATGCAGTTCCAATAACATTAGGACAGGAATTTGGTGCATATGCCCAGGCAATTGCAAGAGACAGATGGAGAATTTACAATGCAGAAGAAAGACTCAGGTCAGTTAATCTTGGCGGGACTGCAGTTGGTAATTCAGTTGCTGCGCCAAAAGAATATGTGTTAAATGTAAACAGCATTCTAAAAAAAATAACAAAACTGCCAATCGCAAAAAGTGAAGACTTAATAGATGCTACTCAGAATTTAGATATGTTTGTTGAGGTTCATGGAATTATTAAAGCAGCGGCCGTTTCGTTGATAAAGATAAGTAATGATTTGAGATTTTTATCGAGCGGTCCATCCGGTGGAATTGGAGAAATTAATCTGTCACCTAAACAAGCCGGATCTACAATTATGCCCGGCAAAGTTAATCCTGTTATTTTAGAAAATACAATTCAATTGTGTGAGCTTGTTAAAGGACACGACCTTATTATAGCTAATCTTGCCGGAAGCGGTAATCTGGAATTAAATCCTTTTATACCAATGCTGGGACATTTATTTTTGAAATCAATCGAACAACTGAACGCATGCACAAAAAACCTTGCAGCTAACTGTATTGATGAAATTTCAGCAAATGCTGAACGATGTAAATTAAACCTGATAAATAGTTCAGCAATTGCTGCTTCACTAATTTCAACATTTGGATACGAAACCATTCAGGAACTGGTAAATTACGCTCATAAGAATAATATCCCCTTTGTAAAAGCACTGATGAAAAGTAAACTATTAAGTGAAAATGAAATGTATAACCTGATTTCAAAAGATTTAGGAATTAAAATTGAATAAGATAGCTCATTCCGAACGGCTTCATATTGCATTTATCGGGAGGAGAAATGTCGGTAAGTCCTCTCTAATGAACCGGTTTATTGGTCAGGACTTGGTTATAGTCAGTAATGTTCCGGGAACCACAACTGACCCTGTTAAAAAAGCAATGGAGTTACTCCCCTTTGGACCAGTTGTGCTAATCGATACTGCAGGAATTGATGATGTAGGAGAACTTGGACAAAAAAGAATAAGTAAAACAACAAAAGTTATTTCGGAATCTGACTTTGTAATTCTGGTTCTGGATTCTCAAACTGATTTATCAGAACATGAAATTTCTTTGATCGATCAATTACAAAAATTCCAGTTACCATATCTAATTATTATTAATAAATCCGATCTGGGAATAAAATATGAACTTGTTGAGAAACTGAATCAGCTTCAACTACAACATCATCCTGTTTCCTGTATAAATGATGATGGAATTTTTCAGTTAAAAGAAAAAGTTGCCAAATTACTTCCGGCTGATGAAGAATTACCATTAGTATCGGATTTAATAAAGCAGCATGATTTAATTGTCCTGGTTGTCCCGATTGATCTTGGAGCACCAAAGGGAAGATTAATAATGCCCCAGGTACAAACAATAAGAGAATCGCTTGATGAGGATGCAATTGTAGTAATTGCCAAGGATAAAGAGTTAAGGGCTGCTCTGGACAAATTGAAAGTTCCTCCCAAACTTGTTGTAACAGATAGCCAGGCAATTATGAAAGTAAATGCCGATGTGCCGGATGAAATTCCATTGACAACCTTTTCTATTCTTATGGCAAGATATAAAGGTGATTTACAGGAGTATGTTAAAGGAATTGTAAGAATTGAAGAGTTGGAAGACGGTGACAAAGTTCTTGTTGCCGAAGCATGTTCTCATCATGCACAGGAAGATGATATCGGTCGGGTTAAAATTCCAAGATGGTTACGGCTTCACACAAAAAAGAAACTTGAGATAGATGTAAAAAGTGGTCACGACTTTCCTGATAATCTTGATGAATATAAACTAATAGTTCACTGCGGCGGATGTACGTTAACACGCAAAATGATGCAAACTCGTATTAAGCAAGCAAAGTATATGGGAGTTCCAATTGTAAATTATGGTGTAGCAATTTCCTATATGCATGGAGCTATGCCAAGAGCTTTAGAACCTTTCCCCGAAGCAATTATTGAATGGAAAAAGATCAGCAAATTCTGAATTGTAATGATGTTAACTTCTCAGATTCTCAATAAGAAGTTTTATATCCTCGGGCAATTCCGAATCAAAAAAAACTTTCTGCTTAGAGTGCGGATGGATAAATCCAAGTGTTTTTGCGTGTAATGCCTGACGTTGAATAATCTGTAACAAATTTTCCACGCGGCTTTTCATTTTCGAAAATTCTGATCCATAAACAATTTTCCTTCCACCATAAGACGGGTCACCAAAAATTGGATGCTTTATGTGAGCCATGTGAACTCGTATCTGATGTGTCCTCCCGGTCTTCAATTTAAGTTCGACTAAAGAGGCAAATTCGAATTCTTCAATTACTTTATAGAAAGTGTGTGCATACTTCCCTTCAGTTTTACTTACAGTAAAAAGTTTTCTGTCTTTGTTACTGCGGGTAATATTACCGGTTATTTCTCCTTCACTGTTCTTAAATATCCCCCAGCAAACCGCCCAGTATTCGCGATCGATAGAATGATTAGCAAACTGACGTGCTAACTGGGCATGTGTCCACTCATCCTTTGCAATCAATAATAAACCACTTGTATCCTTATCAATTCGGTGAACAATACCGGGTCTTCCCGGTTCATTAAGAGCACTCAATTTTTTTGTATGATGTAACAATGCATTAACAAGCGTTCCGGAATAATTTCCTAATGAAGGATGTGCAACCATTCCCGGTGGTTTATTAACGATAAGCAAATAATCATCTTCATAAAGAATATTGAGTGGAATATCTTCGGGTTCAGTATCTTCCGGACGAGGTGTAATTGGAATAGTAAGTTCAATTACTTCTCCCGGAGAAAGAGAATAATTTGCTTTTACAATTTTGTTATCAACTGTTACAAAATTGGCTTTAATTAATTTTTGAATTCTAGATCGGGAAGCATTTTCAACTGAATTAGCGAGGTAAACATCAATTCTTTCTTTCTTTTTCCCCTCCGGAAGTACAATCCTAATTTTCTTTTCTGATATTATCTTCGACATTATTTGTAAGTGAATCATTCATTTCTAAATTATTAGTTTCGCTTGCAACAGAAATATCTGCAATAGCATCCTGAGGTTTTTGATCATCAATATCTTTTACAGCTTCTTGTTCTTTTACAGGTTCAGTACGGTGAAAAATTAACAATAGTATTACACCGATAGTAACAGTTGCATCGGCAATATTAAAAATGGGCCATCGATCGAATGTTCTACCTAAAATTGTAAAGTCGAAGAAATCCACGTTAAAAAAATCGACAACCCTTCCGTAAAAAATTGGGGAATAACCATAAAACAAACCATAAAATGTTCGATCAATCAAATTGCCGACGGCACCGCCAAGTATAAATGCAAGCGATAACCTTACAATTAATTTTTGATGACGGGACTTATAGAGATAATAAAATATACCGATGCTTGCCAGTAGTGTGAATAATGACAACATCAATTTAGATGAATCACCTACTTCAATTCCGAATGCAAGACCAGGATTTTCTACAAATGTTAGTTTAAAGAAATCACCAATTACATTAATACTTTGTCCGTAATACATTCCATCAACATGAATGTTAAGTACGGGGATAGTTCCCCCTTTAACAAGGAACTTTGTAATTTGATCTGTAATAACAATGAACAGCGTTGAATATAAGACTTTCACTACATTTCCAATTCAGTTAAGGAATTATGCTTTCATTTTCTGTTTGACCTGCAAACAATGCTGTGTATGAGGAACAGCCATCAATCTATCTTTAGGAATTAAAGGGCATGTGGGACAAAGATATTGCGGTTCATCAATACACTCAATACAAATACCATAAGTACCATTTTCAATTCTTTGAAGAGCATCATCGAGGTAACCCAGGAATTTATTTTCGCGTTGAGCCCAGAGGTAGAGTTTCTCTCTTTCCATTGCATCTGTTCCCTGTTCAGCCATGTGCAATGAATAAGGGGAATTTTCATTAACATACTGACCGGTAGTCGGGTCCATCATTTGATCTTTCAACGCTTGAAGCTGTTCGATAATTTCATTTCTTTTTTCATTAATTACTTTCCTGAAATCCTCGAGATCCTTCTTGGAATAACCCTGAATTTTACGGACACGTTTGGTTGGAGAAATTACTTCAACCTGTTTACTTCTTTTAATTTTTGCAACAGGTTTTTTAGCGGCAGTTTTTGATTTAACCGACTTTTTAGCTTTAACAATCTTCTTGGGTTTGTTTACAGGTTTCTTTACCGTTTTCTTTTTTGCAGCAGGTTTTGCTGTTTTCTTTTTATCTACTTTTTTTGCCATAGTGCCTCCAATATTAAATTTTTGCTTTAACTATTGTTATAATACAATCGTAGTCACCTATTTTCCAGTCCTGTTTATAGCCACCATCTATTTCAGATTGAATTATACTTTCAGCAAGAACTTCATTAGCAATATAATCAGAAAACTTATTAATATAACCAAGTAATTTTTCATCCCCTCTGGCAGAAAGATTAATACGATCTACAACATCAAGACCATGATCTTTCCTCATATTCTGTACACGATTAACAAATTCCCTTGCAAATCCTTCTGCAATAAGTTCTTCAGTAAGTTCAGTATCAATTGCAACTGTTACTCCTTCTTCAGTTTCAACAAGCCATCCTTCTATTTCGTGACTTATAATTTCAACATCATCACGTGATATTGTAACTTGCTGACCATCTATTTCAATTTGATGCTCTCCGGTTTTTTCTAACGAAATAATAGCATCTTTATCGAGATCTTTAATAGCAGCAGTAAGCGGTTTAACAAGTTTACCATATTTAGGACCAATCGACTTAAAATTTGGTTTTGCGGATTTATTCACAATGCCCGAATCATCTTCTAAAGCAATCAGTTCTTTTACATTAATTTCTTCGAGGACAACATCTTTCATTTTTTCAAGTGCACCACGTTTGGATTTATCGACAACAACCATAATTTTTTTCAATGGTTGACGAACCTTAAGATTATTCTTGGCGCGCATTGAACGTGTTAGATACACAACGCGCTGGGCAATATCCATCTTGTCTTCAAGCTCTGTTTCAATATAACTTGGTTTTGGAAAATCAGCCAGATGAACAGACTCATACTTTTCGAGATTGGAAATTGAATTTAGACTCTGATACAATTCCTCCGAAACAAACGGAATAAAAGGTGATGATAATTTGGCAATCGTTAATAGGCATTCATATAAAGTCTGATAAGCTGATAATTTGTTCTTATTGATTTCAGATTTCCAGAATCTTCTTCTGCTTCTTCTAACATACCAGTTGGATAACTGGTCGATTGTAAAATTGGAAACCTGTCGAGCTGCTTTTGTAACATCATATTGATTCATTAACTCTTCATATTCAGTAACCAAAGAGCTAAGTTTAGAAATAATCCATCTGTCAATTTCAGGTCTCTCATTATACGGTATCAATGGTTCTGCAAAAGTAAACCTGTCTATGTTTGCATAGAGTGTAAAGAAAGAATAAGAATTAAGTAATGTTCCAAAAAATTTTCGTTGTACTTCTACAATTCCGTCTTCGTCAAACAATGTTGGTTTCCACGGCGGACTGGTAGTAACCAGATACCATCTGGTAGTATCGGCACCATACTTATCGAACAACGTAAACGGATCTACTGTATTACCGCGGCTTTTAGACATCTTCTGACCTTCTTTGTCGAGAATCAATTCATTGACAATCAGGTTCTTATAAGTAACGCTATCAAATAACATAGTTCCAATTGCATGAAGTGTATAGAACCATCCTCTTGTTTGATCAATTCCCTCACAAATAAAATCGCACGGATAATTTTTCTTAAACAATTCCTGGTTTTCGAACGGGTAATGGAATTGTGCAAAAGGCATTGCACCGCTATCGAACCAAACATCTATTAATTCAGGTGTGCGTTTATAAATTTTACCATTTATTTCGAACTTAACTTCATCAACAAACGGTTTGTGGAGATCAATTTCACTATCCGGCAGATCCTTAACTAAAATTTTCTTCCCGTTTCTTTTAACAAAACCGTCTTTCAATTCCTTAATTGAGCCAACACATAACATCTCACCTTCATCATTAAGCCAGATAGGAAGCGGAGTACCCCAGTATCTATCCCGGGATAAAGACCAATCTTTATTCTCTTCCAACCAGTTACCAAACCGCCCGGATCCAACTTCGGGCGGACACCAATTAATCGTATTGTTCAATTCGATCATTCGTTTAGCAACATCTGTAGTTCTTATATACCAGCTATCGCGTGCATAATAAATAAGCGGGTTATCGCATCGCCAGCAGTGCGGGTATGAGTGGAGATAATCATTAGTTGCGCGATAAAGCAATCCCCTCTCTTTCAGATTTCTGATAATATCCGGATCAGCCCCTTTTTCCTCTTTTGTTTCAAACTGAATTGTTTTTACAAGTCGCCCGGCGAAATCAGTAACCTGATCAGTAAATCGCCCGCTCTTAGTAACCGGTTGAATAAATGGTAAATCAAATTTACGCGATACTTCATAGTCATCTGCACCAAAAGCCGGAGCGATATGAACAACACCTGTTCCATCTTCTGTACTTACAAACTCGCCCGGGATTACATACCACGCTTTTTTATCAACAGGTATATATGAAAAGAGCGGTTCATAATTTCTATTTATTAGCTGATTCCCTTTTAATTCTTCTACTACTGAATAATCCTCCTTAATTACAGTCAACCTTGCTTTTGCTAAATAAAGTACCCCATGTTTTTCATGTCTTATCTTCACATAGTCGATATCGGGACCAACCGCAAGTGCAACGTTAGAAATAAGTGTCCATGGCGTAGTTGTCCAGACAAGAATAGAAGCATCCTCATCCTTAAGTTTGAATTTGACAAACACGCTGGGATCCTGAACATCATCGTAACCAAGTGCAAGTTCGTGTGAGGATAAAGGAGTTTCACAGTGAGGACATTGGGGAACTATTTTGAATCCTTTATAGATTAATCCTTTTTTGTAATATTCAGATAAAGCCCACCATACAGATTCAATATATTCATTTGTACAGGTTATATAAGGATCATCAAGATTAATCCAGTAGCCCATACGTTCAGTAAGAGTCCGCCATCCTTCTTTCATTTCGATATGATGATAAACAAGTTCCTTGGCTTTCTTATTAAAGTCGGCAACACCGTACTTTTCAATATCCGATTTTTGAGTAAATCCAAGATCTTTTTCAAGGGCTATTTCAATCGGTAGTCCATGGGTATCCCACCCGGCTTTTCTGTGAACTCTGTAACCTTGTAAAGTTTTATAACGGCATACAAGATCTTTAAGTGTTCTTGCCATAACATGATGAATACCCGGTCTTCCATTTACAGTTGGGGGTCCTTCGTAAAATGTAAAAGGTTTATTCTGATCTCTGGATGAAATGCTTTTTTCAAAAATTTTATTCTCTTGCCAGAATTTTAGAATTCTTTCTTCGATTTCGGGATAATTAATTTTATCGCCTAATTGTTTAAACATCTCTTGTCTCTACAAATTGAATTTTTATTTAGTTATTAATTTCAGATTGTTTGCTTATACGAACGGGGTTAATTTATTCCTCTTCCGATTCATACTTTTTTAGTAATTCTTTTTCAGCAGAAATAAATTCTTTCAATCTAATTTCGATAAGGTTTTTACGTTCAATAATATCATCTATAGTCTGCTGAGTTTCATATAGCATCTGCTCGGATTTAAGTCTGGCATCTTCAATTATAAGTTTGGCTTCGTGATGAGTATTTGCCATAAGTCTTCTAACTTCTTCAAGTTTATTTTTATTGCTACCCCCATCTTTCTGTAATATTATCAATTCGCAGACTACCATTCCGAATAGCGACATAGAACCCAGTGTAATATTACGAAGGACATAGAGGATCATATTCTCAACAATCAATTCACTAAGACCGAAGTATTCACTGAAGATTGATACAAGAATAATACTTACGAAAACCGATGCAACTATAACAGAAAAAATTACTTTGCCGCCATGGTTATAACCAAGAGTTTTATTAATAAGCCATCCGCAAGCAAATGAAAAAACAGATAGTACAAACCACACAGAAAAATTCTGATAACCGGCTCTGAAGAGATCGGTACTTAAAAAGTTGGAAGCAAAAATAATTACAGCAAGTAATCCGGCTGTTGCATAGTAAATTGATTTTCTCTGTGTCATAATGCTTTAATTACCTCTTTCATAATCAATGTCATTTTAGGTTCGGCTATCATAGCAGTAGCAATAATTTCCTTTACATCAACGGGTTTAAGCGAATCAGGGAAGCATTCATCTGTAATAATACTAAAACCGAGTACACGCATTCCTGAATGAACGGCTACAATATTTTCAGGAACAGTGGACATGCCTACAACATCGGCTCCGATTGATCTTAGAAATCGGTATTCAGCTTTGGTTTCAAGATTTGGACCCGGCACTGCAACATACACTCCTTTTTGAACCCGGATTCCATTTTTAAGTGCAATTTGTTCTGCCAGATTTATTAATTCTGTATTATATGGTTCACTCATGTCGGGAAATCTTGGTCCGAATTCATCTTCATTTTTTCCTATTAAAGGATTATCACCCAATAAATTAATATGGTCGGTCATCAACATAATATCGCCATGTTTAAACAATGGATTCATACCACCACAAGCGTTAGAAACGAGGAGAATATTAACACCAAGTTTTTTCATTACACGAACAGGATATGTAATTTGTTTCATTGTATATCCTTCGTAATAATGAAATCTTCCCTGCATAGCAACTACATCTTTACCATTTATTTTTCCAAAGATTAATTTACCCTGGTGGGATTCTACAGTTGATAGCGGGAAGTGAGGAAGCTCTGCGTAATCCAGTTGATGTTCAATTTCAATTTCTTTTACCAATCCTCCCAAACCGGTACCAAGTATAATACCGATGGGGTATTCTTTCTTTGTCTTGCTACGAATAACATTTAACGTTTCATTAATCATGTTAATTAGTTCGCTCATAATAATTTCTCCAGAATATCATCCACATTAATTTCGGATTGGTCAACTTTCTTAACTGGTTCTTTAACTACTTCTTTTTTATGGACTTTTTTTGTTTCGATATTTTCCACATTAAATTCGAGTAAACTTGCCTGAGTATCGATCATGGCTTTTATTCGAGACACCAGCAGTTTTTTCTCTTCTCTTAATTTAAGTACCGAATCTCGTATTGAATTAGCACTCTCTTTGGCTTTTTCGATTAACTGTGCAGCTTTAAGTTCAGCTTCTTTGATCATCAAGGCAGTCTGTTTTTTTGCAGAATCAATTGCTTTAGTTGTTGATTCTGTTGCATTCAACATCGCATTCTGAAGATTTTTTTCTATTCGTCTGAACTCTTTTATTTGATCTTCATTACGTTCTATTTCGGCTTTCAACTTTTCATTCTCTTGCTGAAGTCGTTCGAATTCATCGGATAATTTTTCGAGGAATGCTTTTACTTCATCCTTATCGTATCCTCTAACCGACTTATTGAATTCCTGATTCTTTATTCCAAACGGAGTGAATTTCATTTCATTCCAGTTTTATTCTCAAAATGATTATTTATAATTTCGTTCACCAAAAATTGCTGTCCCGATACGTATCATTGTTGATCCTTCTTCAATTGCGATATCATAATCGTTTGTCATCCCCATTGAAAGCTCATTAATCGCGAATCCGGAGTTATTTAATTTCTCTTTTAGTTTTCTCAGATTGATAAAACAATCCCGGATAATTTTCTTATCATCCGTATATGGAGCCATAGTCATTAATCCGACTAAATTAAGATTCATTGACTGCGAGCAAAATTGAGCAGTCTCAAAAATTTCTTTCTCGTTGCGCAATCCAAATTTGGATCCTTCCAAAGATGTATTAATTTCCAAAAGAACATTCTGAATTTTAGAAACTGATTCAGCTTTTTTATTTATTTCATCAGCAAGTTTTATAGAATCAACAGAGTGAATGAACTCAGCACTTTTAATTACATATTTTACTTTATTCGATTGAAGATGACCTATAAAGTGCCAATTGAAATTACCTGTAATAGATTCTGATTTATCCCGTAATTCCTGGGCTTTATTCTCACCAAAATCTTTTAATCCCGCATCAACCGCTTCTTTAATTATTTCCACCGGTTGAGTTTTAGATACAGCAATCAACCTTAAATCAGACCGAATTCTGCCGGTTTTAAGGCAAATTTCCTCAATTTTTTCATTAAGCCGGTTTAAATTTTCAGCAATCATATTGCAAAATTAAGGGTGAAAAGCTATCCCTTTTGATACTAAAAGTCAATGAAATCATGTTGCAAATATAATGAAAAAGGGACTATGCTTTAGTCCCTTTTCCAATAAATCATATATGATTCTTCAACTTAACTACAACCGGTTGTAGCTCCGCAAGTTGTACACTTTAAGCAGGTACCGTTACGAACCATGGTCATACTCTGGCATTCTGGACAGATATCTCCAGTGTAACCTCTTTCCCTTGCTTTAGCGACGGGATCATTAAGTGTAATCATTTTAATTTTCGCCTTAGCACTTTCACTGCCATTTGAAATGTCATCATGAATTATATGATGATCAAGCTCGATGGTCTTTTCGCTAACAATTTCTTCAGATTCAAAATCCGGTTCGGCTACCGATCGATAATCCCCTTTTACAGAGATCTCATCATCTTCCACATGCGAAAGATCATTGCGGTTAAGATATGTAACTGCTAATTCTCTAAATATATAATCAATAACAGAAGTTGCCATTTTAATTCTTTTATGACCTGAAACAACGCCGCTTGGTTCGAAGCGGGTAAATACAAAAGCATCTACAAATTCTTCCAGCGGAACACCGTGCTGCAAACCAAGTGAAATTGAAATTGCAAAACAGTTAAGTAAACTACGGAATGCAGCTCCTTCTTTATGCATGTCTATGAATATTTCACCTAACTGCCCGTTATCGTATTCACCTGTTCTGATGTAAACCGATTGCCCGTTAATTTTTACTTTTTGTGTATAACCGGTTCGTCTATCAGGAAGTCTTCTTCTCTTTGCAATGTATCTGTGAATAATTCTTTCTGCAATTTTTACTATATCATTTTCTTCCTTCTTTTCAAGAAGATCTTCAATTTCCTCTTCTGTCATAGAATTAAGCGGCTGAGATAATTTTGAACCGTCTCTATAAAGTGCATTTGCCTTACAACCTAATTTCCAAGATTGATAGTAGGCATACTTAATATCTTCTATTGTAGCAGAATTTGGAAGATTAATAGTTTTAGAAATTGCACCGGAAATAAACGGTTGAGCGGCAGCCATCATAAAAATGTGAGCATCGGATTTGATAAATCTTGTTCCCTTTTTACCACATTTATTTGCGCAGTCAAAAACCGGATAGTGTTCGTGTTTTAGGAAAGGAGCGCCTTCAACTGTCATTGTTCCGCAGACATAATCATTTGCTGTTGCAATTTCCTCTTTTGAAAAACCTAGTTCTGTAAGTAAGTCGAAACCGAAATCATTAATCTGTTCATCTGTAAAACCAAGATTAGATTTAAGGAAACGATCTCCGAGTGTATACTTATTAAATGCAAAACTTAATTCGAATACCGCTGGTAATGTCGATTCAATTTTGTTAAGTGTATCTTCTGTAAATCCTTTGGCTCTAAGGGATTCGTGATTAATATATGGACAACCAACAAGGGTTCCAGCACCTTTGGCATATTTAACTATTTCTTTACTCTGATCTTCATTGTATCCAAGTTTTTTAAGAGCCGGAGGAATTGATTGATTAATAATTTTGAAGTATCCACCACCGGCAAGTTTTTTGAATTTAACTAAAGCAAAATCCGGTTCAATTCCGGTTGTATCACAATCCATTACCAGACCAATTGTTCCGGTAGGAGCAATAACAGTTACCTGTGCATTTCTGAATCCATACTTTTCGCCATACTCAAGTGCCAGATCAGCATCTTCGCGTGCTGCTTTAAGAAGATCGGAAGGACAGAACTCCGGATTAATTCCCATCGGGTAAATTGTTAGTCCTTCATATTCTTCCTTTGGAACATTGTAGGCGGCTCGTCGATGGTTGCGTATGACCCTTAACATATGTTCTTTATTATTTTCATACATCGGGAAAGGATTCAGCTCTTTAGCCATTTCTGCCGAAGTAGCATAAGCTTTCATATGCATAATTGCCGTAAGAGCACCACAGATTGCATATGCTTCTTTACTATCATAAGATATCCCCTGACGCATCAACAAAGAACCGAGATTTGCATAACCCAATCCCAGCGTACGGTATTCGTAACTCTTCTGTGCAATTTCCTTGCTTGGATATTGTGCCATTAAAACACTAATCTCAAGTACAATTGTCCAAAGGCGTGTAGCATGTCTGTATGCTTCTATATTGAATTCCTGTGTATTATCATTATAAAACTTAACAAGATTAAGAGAAGCTAAATTACATGCAGTGTCGTCAAGAAACATGTACTCGCTGCAAGGGTTTGAAGCGCGGATCGGTCCGCTTGCCTTACATGTATGCCATTCATTAATTGTAGTATCATACTGCAAACCCGGATCTGCACAAGACCATGCGGCAAAAGAAATTTCGTCCCATACTTTTTTAGCCGGCATAGTTTTACATGGTTTCGGTTTTCTATTCTCTTTTTCAGCTCTGAATTTTTCAACCCGCCAATACAAATTCCAATCACTATCGTTCAGAACAGCTTGCATAAAATCATTTGTAACACGAACAGAGTTATTTGAATTTTGTCCTGATACGGTTGCATAAGCTTCAGAATTCCAATCTGTATCGTAGACAGGAAATTCAATTGATTTGAATCCAAGTCTGGCAAGCTTTATAACTCTTTCGATATAATTTTCAGGTACATTTACTTTTCGTGCTTCAAGTATTGCTTTACGAAGATGAATATTGGTGCGTTTATTAAATCTGTCATTTTCAGGATGTTCTGCAAAGCAAGCTTTCAAAATATTATTTAGATGTAAATTGCAAAGTTTACTTCCCGAAACAAGTGCTGCTACTTTTTGTTCTTCAACAACTTTCCAATTTATATACTCTTCAATATCCGGATGATCGATATCCAGTGTAACCATTTTTGCGGCGCGTCTTGTTGTACCGCCGGATTTTATTGCGCCGGCTGAACGGTCACCAATTTTTAGGAATGACATTAATCCCGATGATTTCCCGCCGCCGCTTAATGGTTCGTTTATTCCTCTAATACTTGAAAAATTTGTACCGGTGCCTGATCCATACTTAAATAAACGCGCTTCACGAACCCATAGGTCCATAATTCCGCCTTCATTAACAAGATCATCTCTAATTGATTGAATGAAACATGCATGAGGTTGCGGATGTGTATATGCATCTTCGGAAGATGTCAATTCACCAGTTTTATAATCGACATAATAATGACCTTGTGATGGTCCGTTAATTCCATATGCCCAATGTAATCCGGTATTAAACCACTGTGGAGAATTTGGTGCAGAGAATTGAGACGTAAGCATATAGATATGTTCATCATAGAATGCTTTAGCATCTTCTTCGGAATCGAAGTACCCGGATTTCCATCCCCAATACGTCCAGGTTCCGGCTAATCTATGAAAAACTTGTCGTGCATCTGTTTCAGACCCATAGCGATCTTTTTCGGGTAACTCTTCTAAAGTTTTTGTGTCGGGCGCAGATGGTTGCAGCCACTTAGGTACATTATCTTCTTTTATCTTTCTTAATAACCTGGGGACACCTGCTTTTCTAAAATATTTTTGTGCCAAAACATCAGTAGCAACTTGCGACCAATCTTTGGGAACAACAACATCTTCCATTTTAAAAACAATAGAACCATCCGGGTTTTTAATTTCGGAAGTACGTTTAGCAAACTCTATTGATTCAAGAGGGTCCTTACCCGAAACGGTAAACAGACGATTAATCTTCATTTAGTCTCCAATCTTTCTTCAGTTTCGGTAAACAAAACTTGTTAATTATTATTTATAAATATTTTTAAATGAACTTGACGAGTGGGGCGAGCAACATAAATAAAAAAAATTTTTTAAGCAATCATTTAAATAAACTTTTAAAAAATTATTCATTTGTTTTACTTTTGCTCGAAGGCAATATAATAAATAATTGTTTGAAGAAAATATTGTTTTTTTCTTTAATTTTATTAAAGGGATTTATATCACAAAAATTATTGGTGGAATTATGAAGATAGAACGTTCAGCTGGAATCTTATTACACCCCACATCATTACCCGGTAAATTTGGAATTGGCGACCTTGGACCGGAAGCTTATAACTTTGTTGACTTTATGAAAGCTGCCGGTCAAACACTCTGGCAAGTTTTTCCGCTCGGACCAACAGGTTATGGCGATTCACCATATCAGTCTTTCTCTACATTTGCTGGTAATCCGCTTTTAATAAGTCCGGAATTACTTTTCCGCGAAGGATTATTGAGTAAAAACAAAATTGATCATCCACCACATTTCGAACCGCACAAAATCGACTTTGGAAATTTGATTGAATATAAAACAAGTCTATTAAGAAAAGCTTACAAAAAATTTTTAGAAGTTAAAAGTAGTTTTGAAAATGAGTGCGGCGACTTTTGCAGTGCAAATAATTACTGGCTTGAAGACTATTCCATCTTTATGGCAGTAAAAAATTATCATAATGGAATTGTATGGCCTCAATGGAATAAGGAGATTGCTTTTAGAAAAGCCGATGCAGTAAAAAATTGGAAAGAAAAATTAATTGACGAGGTTAACTATCATAAGTTTGTTCAATTCATTTTTAATAAACAGTGGAAAGATTTAAAAGAATATACCCATCAAGCCGGAATAAAAATTATTGGTGATCTTCCGATTTTTATTGCTTACGATAGTTCCGATCTCTGGTCGAACAAAGAACAATTTACCGTAAAGGAGGATGGTTCCCTTGCATTTGTTGCCGGAGTTCCGCCGGACTATTTTAGTGCAACCGGCCAGTTATGGGGAAACCCTTTATATAAATGGAAAGTGATGGAAAAGGATAATTTCAGCTGGTGGCAGAAAAGAATTTCGAAATTGCTTGAACTTGTTGATATAATTAGAATAGATCATTTCAGAGGATTAGATGCATACTGGGAAATTCCCGGTGTTGCCGAAACAGCTATTAAAGGAAGATGGGTCAAAGCTCCGGGTGAAAAATTATTTACTACCATTAAAAATAATCTGGGAGAAATTCCAATAGTTGCTGAAGACCTTGGGGTTATTACTCCTTCTGTTGAAGCACTACGGGATAAGTTTGAATTACCGGGAATAAAAATTCTCCAATTTGCATTTGGTGAAAACATGGAGAAAAAATTTCTTCCCCACAATCATATAAAAAATTGTGTTGTCCATACAGGTTCACATGATAATGAAACTACGAGAGGATTTTTCGAATCGGAGAAAAAGAAGGGTTCGGGAATTTATGAATGGGCACAGAAATATCTTAATTATTATGGTGAATATATCGTTTTTGAATTAATTAAAACTGCGTATGCTTCTGTATCAAATATTGTAATAATTCCAATGCAAGATATTTTAAACCTGGGGAACGAAGCACGAATGAATATGCCATCAACTCTGGGTGGTAACTGGACATGGAGATTTACATGGGATCAAATTACTGAAAATCTTGCACCGGCTTATAAGGAGTTAACTGTACTTTACGAGCGTCCTCCGCTAAAGAAGAATGAATCTGTGGTGATTGAGGTTGAAGAGGAATAAAAAGTTAGGGCTACATATTAGCAGCCCTAAAAAATCTATTTTGATAAGAGTTGTTCAATTGCCGAAGTTATTTCTTCACTTTCTGGTTTAACCTTGCTTCTGAATCTTGATTCAACTTTACCATCCTTAGAAATTAAGAACTTTTCAAAATTCCATTTTACATCGCCTTTTTCAATTGAGTCGGAATTAATAAGCATATCATACAATGGTAATCTATCATCACCAAGAACTTTTATCTTATCAAACAATTTAAATGAAACACCATAATTAGCTTCACAAAACTCTTTTATTTCCTCATTACTACCGGGTTCCTGTCCTCTAAAATCATTACAGGGGAATGCTAGTATTTCAAATCCCTTCTCTTTGTATTGATTATAAATTTTTTGCAATCCTTCATACTGAGGAGTATAACCACATTTACTTGCAACATTTACAATCAGTAAAACTTTACCTTTGTAATCAGATAACTTTACATTCTTTCCATCAATATCCTTAACAACAAAATCGTATATATTACCTTTCATTGAATTCCCTTTGTTAATTGGTTTGGAAGAAAAAGAATTATTATATGCTGTAAAAGAAATTAATATTACTAATAAGAATATTATTGAATGACGCATAACTCTCACCTTTTTTTAATTATAAACCAATATTAGTAGTAATAAGTTCAATATTAATCAGCCATAAGACAAGCAATTGCAGCAGTATTCACAATATCTTCAACGCTGCATCCTCTACTTAAATCAAAAAATGGCTTCTTCACACCCTGGTTAACCGGTCCAACAGCTTCGGCTTTGCCTAATCTTTGTGCAATCTTATAACCGATATTTCCCGAATTTAAATCCGGAAAGACGAGAACATTTGCACGACCGGCAACATCACTTCCCGGTGCTTTTTTCTTACCAACATTTTCCACAATTGCAGCATCAAACTGAAGTTCGCCATCAACTTTAAGATCGGGTCTCTTATCACGAACAAATTTAGTAGCATTACGAACCTTGTCAACTAATTCATGCTCGGCACTTCCCTTTGTAGAAAATGAAAGCATGGCAATAAATGGTTCTTCACCGGTAAGTTTTTTATGATTATCTGCTGTTGATATTGCAATATCAGCAAGCTGTGCTGCATCGGGATTCGGGTTTACAGCACAATCTGCAAAGCTGTAAACTTTATCTGGATAAGCCATAAGGAAGAAACTTGATAAAATTGAAATACCTTCTTTAAGACCAACACAAAAAATTGCAGCCCGGGTAACATCTGCAGTAGTTGCAAAAGAACCGGCAACACTTCCGTTAACCATTCCTTCGCTAACCATCATTCCGGCAAAGAACAGATCTCTTTTAATTGTATCCCGCGCCTGTTCAATTGTAACACCTTTGTGTTTGCGCTTGTTATAAAAAATATTTGAAAAATCACTCAGCTTATCAGATTTCTCCGGATCAATTATTCTTATTCCTTGAAGATCCACACCAAGTTTTTGAGCATCTTCTCTTATTTTCTGTTCATTACCGAGTGTAATTATTGAAGCGACTTTTTCCTTAGTTAATATTTCTGCTGCACGTAGTACCCTTTCATCATGCGATTCGGGTAAGACTATTGTTTTTTTTCTTTGAGAAGCTTTTTCTCTAATCTGCTGGAGTAATTGAATATCAGACATATTTCCCACCTAATTGTTATAAAGTAACCTTACAAATATAGATAAATCGGATAATAGATTAATCCTATTTAAGTGCAGTAAGTAAAAATGATTGATTATTAAGTAATTATTAGAAATATTAGATATGTAAATTGGTGAAATGATGCTACTATCTGATAAACAGTTCGGTTTCATAAAAAAAGTATTAGTTGCAATCACTCTACTTGCAATAATCATTTATCTCGCCTATCTCTTTGGTGAAATAATAGCAATGCTAATAATTTCCCTGTTGATTGCAATGATATTTAATCCAATTGTGGATTTTCTGGAAAAAAGAGGTTTGCAAAGATTTTTATCAGTCTTAAGTGTTTTTATTCTTACCGGTGTTTTAATTTTTAGTTTACTGTCATTCCTGCTTCCAAAGGTAGTAGTTCAGTTCAATGAATTAGGTTTAGCTTTAACACCCGAAAACATTAAATCTTTATTAAGTCATATAGAACAGAACTTAAAATCAATTTTCCCGTTTTTAAATTCAGTTCACCTTGCAGATAAGATAGTAACATTTATACAAAATATTATTTTCGGGTGGGTAAACAATATTAGTAATATACTTTCGAGTATTGTATCGGTTGTAGCTATTCTTGTGATAGTTCCATTTATGACATTTTTTATCTTGAAGGATAACCGTGTATTGATTAAAGGAATTGTCAACATTATGCCAAATAAATATTTCGAGATGTCATATTCGGTTATAAAAAAGATAACAAAAGAACTGAGCAGATTTGTTCGAGGATGGATACTGGATGCATTTCTTGTAGGATTGATGAGTGGAATTGGTCTGGCATTACTTGGTATTCAGAATGCGGCATCAATCGGTTTTATTGCCGGGGTTGGTCATTTAATTCCATACTTCGGACCAATAATTGGCGGAATACCGGCAATAATTATCTCCTTAATTCAATTCGGAAATTTTTCAATGCTGCCGAATATTCTATTACTATTTATATTAGTTTATACATTCGATAACGGATTTATTCAACCGAATGTTTTTTCTAAGAACACTGACTTACATCCACTGGTAATCATTATTCTTATTTTAGTGGGAAGCGAATTACTTGGAATTTTCGGAATGCTTATCGCAGTTCCAACAGCAACAGTGGTTAGAACAGCAACACGCGAAATTTATAATGGATACAAAAACTATAAAGTTATTCATGTTAATTGATCATCTATTATGTAACCTGCTTATTAAATTAATTCCACTTACTAATGAATAATTTTTCTTCTACAAAGTATTAACTATGGAAATAAGATTTATTGGTGCTGCAAAAACAGTAACCGGATCAATGCATTTAATAAAAGCAAATCATTCCACTTTTTTACTTGATTGTGGTTTATATCAGGGAAAAAGAAAGGAAGCGTTTGAAATTAACAGGACGTTTAATCATTTCGATCCGAAGGAAATTGATTTTGTTATCCTCTCTCATGCCCATATAGATCATGCCGGAAATCTTCCCTCGCTTGTGAAAAAGGGTTTTTCTGGAAAAATATATTCTACTTTTGCTACGATGGATTTATGCAATATTATGCTTAAAGATAGCGCACACGTACAATTAAAAGATGTTGAATACGTAAACAAGAAAAGAGCAAAAAAGAAACAGAGGTTGTTTGAATTATTATATGACGAAGATGATGTTGAAAGAACTCTTAATCTCTTTACAGGAATAAATTATCACCATGAAGTTGAAATATCACCGGGTATAAAACTTACTTTTTACGACGCCGGGCATATACTCGGTTCTGCAATTACATTTTTGTCTATTAATGAAAACGGTACTTCAACTAACATTGGATTTACCGGCGACCTTGGTCGACCTAACCTTCCTATTTTAAAAGACCCTGAAAAGATTCCGGATGTTGACCATTTGATTTGTGAAAGCACTTACGGCGCAAAAGAACACGAGAATCCAAAGGATGCTGAAAAAAAACTTGCTGAAGTCGTTAGGTTATCTATCCGGAGAAAATCGAAAATTATTATTCCAGCATTTAGTGTAGGAAGAACTCAAGAAATTGTCTATTCGTTGCATAGAATATTTGAATCGGGTGAGTTAGAAAGAATTCCAGTATATGTTGATAGCCCTTTAGCTGTTAATGCTACCAATGTATTTAGAAACCATCCCGAGTGTTTCGATTCTGAAATTAGTCAGTATCTGATTAATCATGACGACCCGTTTGGCTTTAATAAATTAAAATACATTACAGATGTTGAGGATTCGAAAAAGCTTAATACTTCCACAGGGCCTTCAATTATTATATCAAGTTCCGGGATGTGTGAAGCCGGCAGAATTCAGCATCATCTTGCAAACAGTATTGAAAACCCAAATAATATTGTTTTGATGGTTGGTTATTCTGCCGAAAATACACTGGGCAGAAAGATTATCGACAAATCAGAATCCGTAAATATTTTTGGAGAAGCGTATAAATTAAATGCAGAAGTTATAGTTATGGATTCATTAAGTGCTCATGCAGACAAAAACGAATTATTAAACTATTGTTCTCAATTCGATAAAAGCAGAATGCAGAATATCTTTTTAGTTCATGGTGAATTGGAACAGCAGGAACCGTTTAGAACCTCGCTTAAATCACTTGGATTCCAAAATATATTAATACCCAACCCCGGTGATAAAGTTAACATTTAATCGCTGAAATTTTTTTCCCGCTATTCAATATTGGAATTATTAATCGTAATTTGTATCAGGATTAATTAAGAATTCATTTCCAAAATTGACCAGATTAATAAAATTTTTAATAATACTTTTATTATTTCCTTCTTTAATCTCTGCCCAGATTGAAAGGGATAGTCTTCTTTACAACACCCGGATATTTTCAAAAAAAGATCTTAATAACAATTTCGATAAACAATTAAATACATATACCTTCTCTGCAAGATTAAGGCATTTCTATCAGGATAGTAAATTTTTTGTGGGACTTAATGAAAATTTCAACTCTACCATAATAAGAACTACCGATAAAAATATTAAGGATGAACAATACCTGTGGTTATTCGGACAGTATGATTTATCTAACCTATTAAAGATTGGCTTCTTATTAAATAATAATCTCTATAGCGACGATAGGCGGGTAGCTATTAACAAAGCTTCTGTTCTAAACTCATCATTATTTTTGAAAATAAAACCATTGGAAAAACTTGATATTACACCATACGGAGGATTTACAAGTAATGATCAAATCGGTGAAAAAGATAAAGGTCTTTTATATGGTGCTGAAGCTGGACTGGATAAATTGGCACTGGGCGAGTTTGAAGTTTCATCTTTACTGAAATACCAGAACGAAGATATTTCTCCAAGAAAGAATACTTTCCGTTATTTCAATGTTGAAGCACAGAGTAATATCGATGAAAATTTCGGCAATACTATTTCTGCCTATTATGCTCAACAACGAAAGGACTTCTATTTCGCAGCCGATCAGTCCACTACCGATGAGTTCGGAATATTAAATAATATTCAAAGCCGATTAGAATCAAATTACTTTTTACAGGATAGAATAAAGTTCTTACCCGTCAACTCCCCTTTTTCATTCGACGCTCTTGCAAAGGTTGTTTGGAGAGACATTGAAAGAAATACAAGGTTTGTTAGTATTAAAAATCCGTCTTCGAGTGCATTCGACTCACAAATTCAGGAATTTAGATTGGAATTTGCATCAACGGCAGAGTATAAAACAGACGAACTGAATATGGCATTAAGATTTTCATTTGCAGAGCGGGAGGAAAAACACAACCCAAGAAAAATTGAAGGACTTAGCAATATTATCTTTAACGAACGTGAAACTAATGAGTTTCAAAAGAACAATACTTCTAAACTTGCAATTATATCATTCACTAACTTTTTTAAATTATCTTCAAAAGACAATCTGCTAATCAGTCTCTTCCACCGGAAGCTTGTTTATGACACACCCAGCAACATTAATTATGATGACCGGGATGAACTGCTTAGTATAGGCAGAATACAATACGAAAGATTTTTCAATCCGTTCTTTAGAGCGTTTATTAATATCGAAGGAAGCTTAAACAAAATTGTATATATTTTCTCTGAAAGGAGTTCTAACAATAATATTAGAAGAATTCTTAAACTTGGTTCAGGTGGCACATTTTCAAGTGGTAACTTAACATCCACAAATTCTGCCGAGGTGATGGCTAATTACACTGTATTTGATTATGAGGAACTTAATCCGATTTACAGGAGTTATGCATTCAGACAATTTGTAGTGCGGGATTCAACCACATTGAAGATCTCACAAAAATTTAAGTTTTTTACTACCGGTTATATCAAACAATCGGAACAGGGTGATTTTAAGTGGAGTTCATTTACCAGCAAACCACAAAGATTTATTAACGAAGTCTATTTAGAACCCAAGTTTTATTTCGATAATAAATCGTTTGTTTTTGGAATCGGTGTAAGATATTTCAACTTATCTACATTTAATGTATTAAATGGCACCGAAAAACAAAAAATATCGGAATATAAAAGTATCGGTCCGGTGTCTGAAGTAGCGATTGAATTAACCGATTCGCTTTCTTTCAGAACTTATGGATGGTACGAGTTTATTGAATCTGATAATAATCATAGAGAAATGGTAACGTTTAATCTAAAACTTAACTACAGATTGTAATAAGTATAAATAATTTTTGTTACTATTTTTATTGCGTGATTAAATTTATCGACCTATTTTTTAGGAATAATTATGACGGGGATAAATTTGTCAGAAAAAATTTACATAAAAGAGATAGAGAGCAATCCGGATTTACTCCCCGAGCTCGATGAATTCATTTTGAATATTGCTAAAGAAGCTGGGTTAGATAGTGATCAAACAAATAGTCTTTCCATTTCTTTTTCCGAAGCTGCATCCAATAGTATTCTTCATGGGAATAAATGTGATCCGAATAAAAAGGTTAGAATTAAGGTTGAAATAGATTCCAATAATCTTATCATTACAATTAAAGATGAAGGGAAAGGATTTGATATGGCATCAGTGCCGGACCCGACCAAACCGGAAAATATTCTTAAAGACAGTGGACGAGGCATTCATATTATGAAATCTTATCTTAATGATTTAAGATATAACTTCACTGTGGACGGTACCGAAACAATTCTCACCATAAAATTAAATAAGCAGTAAACTCTTATTTAATAAAATTTTCTAAGTGTCATTTTCGATTAATCTTCATATATTTTATCTGAAAATCTTTTTAACAAATAAACAGGAGACTTTATGGCTCGTAAAAAAATTGCTTTAATTGGTGGCGGTCAAATCGGAGGTGTTCTAACTCAGTTAATAGCTATGAAACAACTTGGTGATGTTGTTTTATTCGATATTGTTGAAGATCTTCCACAAGGGAAAGCTTTAGATATTGCCGAAGCTTCCAGAGTTGATCTTTTCGATGTAAATGTAAAAGGTACTAACGACTACAAGGATATTGAAGGAGCAGATATTGTAATTATTACTGCCGGTTTACCACGTAAACCCGGAATGAGCCGGGATGATCTGCTTGTTACAAATGCAAAAATAATGCAGTCCGTTGCGGAGAATGTGAAGAAATATGCACCAAACTCTATTGTTATTGTTATTTCAAATCCTCTTGATGCTATGGTAACTTTATGCCAGAAAATTACAGGGTTTCCGACAAGCAAGGTAATTGGCCAGGCTGGTGTTTTAGATTCTTCACGGTTTGCAACATTTATTGCATGGGAGTTAGGTGTATCTGTAAAAGACGTTAATGCATTAGTACTTGGCGGTCATGGCGATACGATGGTTCCGCTTGTGAGGTATGCCAATGTTAACGGAATACCTGTAATGGAATTACTGGAAAGAAAGTATAACGACAAGAAAAAAGCCAAAGAAGTTATGGATGCAATGGTAAACAGAACAAAAATGGCAGGTGGTGAAGTTGTTAAATTACTTAAGACCGGGTCTGCATTCTATTCACCAGCTTCATCTGCAATTGCTATGACAGAGGCAATTATTGGCGATGAAAAAAGAGTTTTACCAACATGCGCATTCCTGAACGGAGAATTTGGAATTAACGGTTTTTATGTTGGCGTTCCAGCAGTTTTAGGTAAGGAAGGTGCAGAAAGAATTATTGAATTAACTCTTAGCGATGAAGAAAAAGCTATGTTAGAAAATTCTGTTAAAGCTGTTAAAGAACTGGTTGCAGATATGGATCGACTTGGATTTTGATTTTAAGATTATTTAAAACAGAAAACCCTCCTTATCAGGAGGGTTTTTTATACTAAAAATTGTTATGCATTAGTTTCGTAAACGCTAATATATTTTCTATCGTTTTTCTTTTTTTCAAATTTTACAAATCCATCAACTTTTGCAAAAAGCGAGTGATCACCGGCTTTCTTAACATTTTTACCTGGATGGAAATTTGTTCCTTTTTGTCTTACTAAAATTGAACCGGCAGAAACTTTTTCGCCTCCAAATGCTTTTACACCAAGATATTGCGGATTACTATCGCGACCGTTTCTTGATGAACCTTGACCTTTTTTATGTGCCATAATTAAACCTCCGGTAACTAAGCTATTTTAGTTACTTCTATTCTTGTTAAAAATTGTCTATGCCCTCTTGTTTTTTTATAGGAAATTATTCTCTTTTTCTTAAAAACAATTACCTTATCATCTTTAACATGTTCAAGTACCTTTGCATGAACCTTAACTCCCTTAACAGAAGGTGTGCCTATTTTAGTTGTTTTATCATCATTTAATAACAAAACATTATCGAATACAACTTCTGTATCCGGTTCGGCTTCGAGTCGGGGGACATAATACTTTGTATTTTCAGTTACCTTAAACTGTTGTCCTGCAATATCTACAACAGCAAACATCTATACCTCCAATTATTCAAAATTTGAGCGGTAAATATAGGAATTGAGCTTATCGAAGTCAATAAATAGATATCTACTAAAATCAATTATTTTTTAGAATAAAAACCCATTAAAAATCACTTTTTAAGTACAAATGAGAATTTACTACCCTTTCCGAGTTGACTTTCAACCTCGATTTTAGAACCATGAGCTTCAATTATATGCTTACAGATAGCTAAACCAAGACCAGTTCCACCCTGTTCGCGGGATCTATCTTTATCAACCCTGTAGAACCTTTCGAATATCCGTTCAATATCAGTTTCCGCTATTCCAATTCCGGTATCGCGAACATAAATTTTACCTCTTTTACCTTCACTAAGAACACCAATTTCAATATACCCGTTTTCAGTATACTTTACGGCATTCATTATAAGATTCACCAAAACCTGTTTTAATTTCTCTTTATCACCAAATACTCTCGAGTTCTGCTCATCAGGTTTAAATAATAATTCAATATTTTTACTTTGTGCCAGGGATTTGAGTTCATTAATAATTGATTCGAGGAATTCATTCACATCAAAATATCTAAAACTCATTCTCATCTGTCCCGATTCTATCATCGAAATATCGATAAGGTCATTCAACAGATTATTCAAATTATGTGTATGCTGAACAGCTTTTTGCAGAAATGTACGATTAACCTTTTTATCGTATAAAGCACCATCAAGTAAAGTTTCTAAAAAACCCTGTATTGTAAAAATTGGCGTTCTTAATTCATGCGATACATTTCCCAAAAATTCAGTTCTAACCTGTTCCAACTTTTTTAGATTAGTAATATCAGTTTTTGTTCTTAGAAACATTGCCCTAATTTCATCTTCCAAATCAACCAGATTTTTCCCAAGCTTAATATCATCAGGGTTATTATAAGTATTCTCTCTAATCGATTTAATAATAAAACCAATACGAAACAATTCTTTTTTTCTTTTTGAACCGATTGCAATTAGTATGATTAATGTTACTATTACGGAAAGAGATAAAGTAATTAAAAAAGTCTGAAGACTTACCTGATTAACTAATGAAAATGTAACAAGAAAAATAAAATCGAGTAAAATAATTGTTGGGGCATAAATTAATGAGAAATAGAAATTCTTAACTATTTCATTAATGACTTTTGAAACGATAACCCACCCCTTTTATGGTTTCAATTAAGTCGGAATATTTTCCTAATTTTTCACGAATCTTTCTTATATGAACATCCACAGTCCGTTCAACTACAAAGATATCAGTTCCCCAAACGTCTGCAAGAATTTTATCTCTATGATATACCTTACCCGGATTAGCGGCGAGGAAAGAGAGGATTTCGAATTCTTTTCTTGGGAAAACTACATTTTTGCCATCAAGTGAAACTGTATATTTCTCTTTATCAATAAGGAGCGGACCAATCTTAATCTCTTTAATTTTTGAAGATTCTGAAGGCAGCAATTCACTTTTGCGAAGATTGGATTTAACTCTTGCAATTAGTTTCTTGGGGGAAATTGGTTTCCTAATAAAATCATCTGCACCTAAATTGAGACCTTTTATTTCATCTACTTCTGCAGATTTTGCAGTTAAAAAAATTATGGGAGTTTTTTTAAATTCTTTAATACTCCTAATTTTTTCACAGGTTTCAAATCCATCCATCTTAGGCATTAATACATCCAGAATAATTAAGTCCGGTTTCGATTTTAATTTTTCTAAAGCTTCTTTACCATCAAATGCAGATACAACTTCGAATCCTTCCTGAATTAAATTGTATTCAAGAAATTCGACAATATCTCTTTCATCATCCACTAAAAGTATTTTCATTATCAATTAGAACCTTATTTCTTTTTTATGTTCAGCTGACTTATAGATAACATCTAACAATTTCATTCTGGAGAGAGCTTCTTCGGCAGAAGAAATTACCGGTGATCCTTCTCTTATAGCACCAATGAAATGTCTCAATTCATTCTCGTAAGATTTACGGAAAAGATTCTGCACATTGGAGGTTTTGTTAGGTGAATAATCCATATTCAACGATTCTGTCTTCTTAAAAATTCTAAATGGATTTAACGAAGCAGAACCTTTGGTACCGTGAACAGTAATATTAAAGCTATCTGTATTGGAAAGTAATTCCCAGCTTACTTCAAAATTGACGACTTCCCCTTTTTGAAAACGAAGCATTCCCATTGCAGAATCTTCTGTTTCATTTTTTGTGTGATCATATTTCTGAACAGATACAGTTTCAACATTATCACCCAGCATCCATAATGCAAGATCAAGGATAACAATTCCAAGGTCAATTATTACACCTCCCCCGGAAAGGTTCTTGTTTGTAAACCATTTTTGGAGACTACTTTTTTTTCTTAACCAGCTGCAGTTAATATAAAAGAGATCTCCTAAATCCCCGCTGTTAATTATACTTCTTAACAACATTGTGTCCGGTCTGAATCTTGAATTCATTCCGACCATAGCAACTTTTTTAACTTTTTTTGCTGCTGTAACAATTTCTTTAGCTTCTTTCAGGTTTCTTGAAATAGGTTTTTCAATAAGAATATTCTTTTTACTTTCCAGACAATCCAGTGCAATTTTCTCATGCGTATCAGTTGGAGTAGAGATAATTACTGCATCCAGTTCATCATTGGAGAGCATCTCCTTATAATCGAGAAATTGTTTAGCTGAAGGATATTTTTCACCAACATTTTTCATTCTGCTCCTGTTAATTTCAGCAACTGCAACCAGTTGAACAGTATTGAGTTTCGAAAGAATTGGCAGATGAACCAGTTGCGCAATACCACCAAGGCCGATAACACCAACTTTTGTTTTATCCATCAGACAACAACCTCTTTAGTCACTATTTTGTTATAGCAGAATTCTTTTATTTTATTGGAAATTCCAACCGGATCAATTCCAACTAATTTATGAAGTTCTTCCTGTGTTCCATGGTCAATAAATTTATCGGGTAAACCGATTCTAAGAATATTATTCTTATAATTCTTCTCAGAGAAATATTCGAGAACCCCTGTACCAAATCCGCCGACAATACTATTTTCTTCGAGAGTAACAATTTTATCAAATCGTTTTGAAATTTCATCCAGTCGATCTATATCGAGCGGTTTAATAAATCTCATATTAATTATTTCCGGATTAATCCCAGCATCATTTAACAGAAGAGCAGATTTCTTAGCATATTCAACCATATTACCCACAGCAAGAAGAGCAACATCTTCACCGCTTTTTATCAATTCACTGCTTCCAATAGGAATTTCTGTAAACCCTTCTTTCAATTCGACACCAAGAGCAGAACCACGCGGATATCTAAGTGCAATAGGTCCATTTTTATAATTCGTTGCTGTAAACAGCATATCACGTAATTCGGATTCATCCTTTGGAGACATTATTACCATACCGGGTATCAGTCTCAAATAGGTAAGGTCGAATGTTCCATGGTGGGTTGGTCCATCGGCACCAACTAAGCCGGCTCGATCGAGAATGAACACTACATGGAGTTTTTGAAGTGCAACATCGTGGATAATCTGATCGAATGCACGCTGCAAAAATGTTGAATAGACTGCAACGACCGGTATAACACCTTGAGTTGCAAGACCGGCGGCAAATGTAACAGCATGTTCTTCTGCAATTCCTACATCATAATATCGGTCTGGAACTTCTTTTTGAAGAATATCTAAACCGGTTCCATCCGGCATGGCTGCAGTAATACCAACAACTTTTTCATTCAATCTGGTTATTTCTACTAAGGCTTTTCCAAAAATAGTTGTGTATGCCTGAGGTGCACCGGCTTTCTTAAATGCCTGACCAGTAACTTTATCGAAAGGAGTGGAAGCATGAAGTCTCTGAACATGACCTTCAGCCGGTTTATATCCTTTCCCTTTTTCACTAAGAACGTGGACAAGAATTGGTCCTTTTAATTCTTTTATCTGTTCGAATATTTTTACAAGCTGATTAATATTGTGACCATTAATCGGTCCAAAATACCTGAAACCTAACGCTTCGAATAGCATCCCCGGTGTAACAATAGCTTTAATTCCATGTTCAACTCTTGCTGCAACTTTTCTAATTCTATCGCCGAAGTCATCTAACTTACCTGTAAGATCCCAGATAGCTCCTTTAAATCTATTATACTCGGGATGTGAAATCATTTCTGTAAAATATTTAGAAATCTGCCATACATTAGGAGCAATTGACATCTGGTTATCATTTAACACTACTATCAGATTACTTTTTAACATTCCTGAATTGTTCATAGCTTCATAAGCCATTCCACCTGTCATAGCACCGTCGCCAATAATAGCAACAACCTTGTTATTTGTTTTATTGATATCATTTGCAACAGCCATTCCTAATGCAGCAGAAATTGAAGTAGATGCATGTCCGGCTCCAAAAGAATCATATTCACTTTCTGTGCGTTTTAAAAATCCGCTTATTCCGTTTAATTGACGGATAGTACCTAACTGGTCTCTTCTGCCTGTAACAATTTTATGAGGATATGCCTGATGCCCGGTATCCCAAACAATTTGATCAGCAGGAGTATTAAAAACACGGTGAAGTGCAACAGTCAACTCAACTGTTCCAAGTCCGCCGCCAAAGTGACCACCAATCTGAGAAATAACATCGACCATGTATTCACGGATTTCTGAGCAGAGAGTTTTTAATTCTGGAACTGTAAGACTTCTGATATCTTTTGGAGAATCGACCTTGAATAAAACCTGATATTTTGATTTATCTACTTCAACCATACAATTTCCATTTATAATTATTGTTTCAGCCCGTTTTCGAACTGCTTTTTTATTTCGGTTACTTTTAACTCGGCTTCCTTTAGACTACTATAACAATTTTTAGCCAAATTAATTCCCTCTTCGTATAATTTTATTGAATCTTCAAGACCTATTTCACCCTTTTCAAGGATATCGGAAATTTCCTGAAGTCTTTGAAGCGAACTTTCAAACGAACTTTCTTTTTTCTTTGTCATGTTAAAGTTTTATTTCTCCATCGTAAAATTTAATTTCAGTTGATTTTTCTTTTTCGAAATTTTTTAATCGTGGAACAATTCTGCCATTTTGTTTGATTATTGAAAAACCTCTTTTGAGTGTATTATTTATATCAAAACTGTTAATTCTACTTTCGAGAAGTGTAAGCTTATTTTGATAAATCGAGAACCGATTATCAAAGAAATTCTGAAATCTATAAATAAGGTTATCTAAAAATTGAAATTCATTTTTGATCAGATCAAATGGATATCTGAATCCGTAAGAGGTGATGGTTCTACTTACTTCATCTTTAGTATCAGAAATAATTTCCAATATTTTCTGCGTGAAATAATAGGAAAAATCGTCTATAAAGGCAAAGAGTTCATCTTTATTAGGAGTTGCAAGTTCCATTGCGGCAGATGGTGTTGGTGCTCTTAGGTCGGCTACAAAGTCTGATATCGTAAAATCAATTTCGTGTCCAACTGCACTTATAACCGGAATTTTAGAAGCGAAAATAGAACGGGCAACAACTTCTTCATTAAATGCCCATAAATCTTCTAATGAACCTCCCCCACGTCCTACTATAATTACATCAATATCCTTCTGCGTATTCAGGAGTTTAATACTATTGGCAATTTCCAGTGCTGCACCTTCACCTTGAACTTTACACGATGCGATAATAATTTCTGCAAGAGGATATCTTCTGGAAGCAATATTCTTCATATCCTGAAAAGCAGCGCCATCAATCGCAGTTACAACTCCAATCTTTTTAGGAAATCTGGGAATTGATTTTTTGTGTTGTCCATCAAATAATCCTTCAGCTGATAATTTTTGCTTCAGTTTTTCGAATGCTGCTTGTAACTCACCAATTCCAGCCGGTTTCATCGAACGGACATCAATCTGGTAATTACCGCGTGGAGGATATACAGTAATTCTTCCCTGAACTATTACTTTAATTCCATCCTGTGGCGTAAAGAAAACGTAATTGTTCAATCCCTTCCACATTGTGCAGCTTATTTGTGCGCCGATATCTTTCAATGTAAAGTACCAGTGCCCGGAAATATGAGCTTTGAAATTAGAAATCTCACCTATTACACTTACCTCAATGAATTGCTCTTCGAGTGTTGATTTAATCTGACCGGTAAGTTCGCTTACGGTTAGTAAATTAAGATTATCTGTAGTGTTGTTTAATTCTTTACCCATTGAAATTAATTTTCATTTATAGATTAAGAGAAAAGAAATTGGAATAAAGCCCTATTGAGAATTCGTGAAAGTCGGTTCCACTTCTACCCGGTTGAATATTGTAACGATACCTTGAATACAAAGTAAACACATTTTGTATCTTAAATAATCCGACTGAAAGTTCAGGACTAACCCCATTATATCCTTTGAAATCCGAAAAGTAATTTGCACCTATTGATACATATTCTATTAATGGTATCTGGAAAATATGTTTGTAACCAATTCTTATAAAATTTTTTTTATCTGAATTAAACAGGTATGAGTATTCTGCACCAACATAACCGATTGGGTAATTATAACCTCCCGAGTAAAAAGAAAAAATCGGAATTTCTTTTGAGAGTCCGAAAATTTTTTTATCATTCATCATAACAATAGTTGGAGAAGGTAATCCAAAAATTATTCCTCCAAAACAGCAAACCTGTAGTAATCCTGAACCCTTATCTTTTTCTATTGCAATCATTCTGGGAATTTCAACTTCATAAAGCTGACTTCGCGATTCAGTTCCTTCCCTATTCTTAACATATATAAAATATTTCAATCGCGCATATTTATATAATTCTTCGGCAAGAATAATTTCAATCTTATGATTATCATTCAGTTTAGCGGAAACAGAATATTCGCGATTATCCATCAACTGAACTCTCGCAGTACAACTATCACTTGTAAAAAATGAAAGGAAAAATTTATATGGCTGTTCTTGAGTAATGTATGAATCGATAACAAATACTTCTATATCGCCGTAAGCAGTTGAATCAACCTGGGCGAAAGTTGTTGACAAAAACAGAAAGATTCCTGCAAAAAATAGTTTGTTCGATTTCATTAATAATCCCAAAATGCATTGGCAAATTAAGATTTTTCCGGTTAAGTGAGTAACCAGTTGATACCAAAATTGATATTATATTTAATGTTCTGTGCCGCCCTAAATCTTTTAGCAATTTGCTTATATTTGTTTTTACAAATGTTAGAACTAAATAACGGAGAGAAGTTGAAAATTCTTATTTCAAATGACGATGGTATTGATTCCCCGGGAATTGCCGCATTAGCAAAAGAGATGAAAAAGATTGGTGAAGTAACAGTAATTGCACCGCGTACCGAACAAAGCGCTGTGGGGCACGCTATTACAATGAAAATTCCACTAAGAATTACTGAGTATTATAAAAATGGGGATTTCTTTGGTTATGCAATAGATGGTACACCGGCGGACTGCCTTAAAATTGGTATTCGTAATATATTAAAGACACGTCCCGATATTGTATTATCCGGTATAAATAACGGCTCGAATACAGCAATTAATATTATCTACTCCGGAACAGTTTCTGCAGCACGCGAAGCTGCTATTATGGATCTACCGGCTATCGCAATTTCACAGACAAGTCATGATGCTAAAGATTTTTTCTACGCTGCACAAATTGCATCTGAACTAACCAGTAAAGTACTTAAAGAAGGATTAACAAAAGGAACATTATTAAACGTTAACGTTCCTAATTTACCAAAGGAAGAAATTGCGGGTATCTTATTAACACAGCAAGGTAAATCCAAATGGGACGATGTTTATGAAGAGCGAATTGATCCATACGGTAAAAAATATTACTGGCTTACAGGTAGTCTTATTGAATCTGACAACGATTTAATTACCGACCAGTATGCTATTAAGAAAAACTACGTTTCTATTACTCCAATCCATTTCGATTTGACAGATTACAAAATGTTTGATACCATGAAAAATTGGCATATAGAAACTCTTATGAAATAAAAAAAATTAAATGGGGAAAATAGAAAGCATCAATATTACTTTAAGCGGGAGTCTAATTTTTATTTTATTAGGTTCTCTATTATTAATATTCTTCACTCTCTATATTTATAAATATACACTTCCGGAAATTTCTTTCGCTTTACGTTACCTTTTAATTACAATCCGCTCGCTTGTAATAATTTTAATATTACTTATTATTTTCGAACCGCAATTATCAATTAAGCATTCAATATCAATTGAGAAATCGAATTATTTATTTATTGATAATTCCTCCTCCCTTTCTGTTAAAGACAGTAGTACTAGATTAGAAAAGATAAGTGCATTTAGGAATGATTTTAATGAATTGAATACAGCGAGGAATCGGCAATATCTTTTTGGAATTGAACCGGCGGAATTATCAGACACCGGCAAACAGAATATTAACTTAAATGAACCTCTTACTAATTTCGCTAAAATATTCGATTTATTAAAATCTGCCGATGACATTAGTACAATTACAATAGTTAGCGACGGAATTATTACCGATGGATATGAACCGGTTTACGATGCCGAGAAAATTGGAGTACCCATTTACACAATTGGAATTGGTGATACATCATATCAAAAAGATCTTTACGTTAAAGATGTGATATTCAACCAGAATATTTATGCTGAGAAACCGACTGAAATTGAAGTCTCGCTTATTCAAACTGGTTATGATAATCAGTTAACAAAGGTTTCACTTTTTGAAGAAGATAGGCTGGTTCAGACTAAAGATGTTCAACTATCATCCACCGGCATTAGCAGAATTAAATTTGATTATACTCCTCCCACAAGCGGCGAAAAAAGAATGCGCATAAGCTCAACAGCTTTGCCACGTGAATCCAACCTTGTAAATAACTCGAAAGTATTTTATCTGAACGTAATTAAGAGCAAGGTTAAGGTAACGGTTATTTCAGGTAGTCCATCACCGGACCTTTCTTCCATACTAAATTCTCTATCTTCTGATAAGAATATTGATATCCGCAAGATTATTCAAATCGGCTCAAATAAATTTATGGATGGACTTAATCTTGCCGCAATAGATAGTGCTGATATTTTATTTATGATTGATTTTCCGCGCCAAAACTCTCCTGATGAATTGATAAACAAAGCTCTTGTGAATATCCAGAATAATAAACCATTCTTTTTACAGATTACTCTTAATACCGATTTAAATAAATTGAAGCGGTTTGAAATTTATCTACCCGTAAGTATAAACAGTGTAAGCGATGAAAATATTTTAATACAACCGGAAATCGCTACAGGGAATTTCAATTCAATTTTTTCCAGTATGTCTGCACAGCATAATATTTGGTTATCTCTTCCACCTATAACAAGAAACAATTCCGAACTGTTGACAAAAGCAGAAAGCTCTGTCTTAGTCAGGTCGGTACTTAAAAATATTCCTATTAATACACCGTTACTTGTATCAAAAAGTCTTGGAAAACAAAGATCAATATCTCTAATTGCTGGGGATATTTGGCGGTGGCAGCTTTCAGTAGCTGATAGAAATCCGTTGTTCTTTTCTAGTTTTATAAATGATATTGTAAAGTGGCTAAATCTTGCAGATAGTAAAAAACAATTTACTATCAGACCCGGGAAAAAAATCTATAGCCTGGGAGAAAAAATAGATTTTACTGCCGAATTATATGACCAGACATTTACACCGATCAGTTCTGCAGATGTTACTTTAGATATTCGAAGAGGACAAACAAATTATAATCTAAAACTTGATAAAATTAGAGATGGTATATTTATCGGCAATTTAGAATTAACTGAAACAGGTGATTATTCATTTGATGCTACTGCAAAGTTCGACGGTGTGGAATTAAAAAGTGATGCTGGAAGATTCAGCATTGTAACTGGCTCGGTGGAAAAACTTGATACTAGAATGAATATAAATTTTCTAAAGCAACTGGCTCATATTTCCGGTGGCAATTATTACTCGATTGATGACACTGATAAATTGATTGAAGAAATAAGAAAAGTCAATCAAAAGTCGGATAATTCACAAATCATATTCGATGAAATTCAAATCTGGTCCAACAAGTGGACAATTGTATTAATAATTTGTTTATTTGCAATTGAGTGGTTCATCAGAAAAAGAATTGGAATGTTATAAATATTCAGGTATTAAAATGGCATTTATTGATTTTACAGAATCCGAATTAGTTAATGTTAAGGATATTGATAATCAGCACCTGAAGATGGTTAATATTATCAATAGAATTCATTCCGGCATAACTAAAAACAGAAATTATAATTACACATCGGACTTACGTGTATTGATTGACGAAATAGAATTTCATTTCGAAACCGAGGAAAGGTATATGAAAGAAAACCATTTCCCCGGGTATTATTCTCATAAACTTGAGCATGACAGATTTTTCACCCAGATGGTTAACAATTTTGAGAAAATGAAAGAGGATCGATCAATTAACATCGGCGAGCAGCTTATCAGCTTCAAACGCTGGTTTTATAACCATCTAGACCTTAGCGATAAAAAATGCGGAACATTTCTAAATTCTAAAGGAATATTATAAGCTGTGTTAGTCATGTTTAACCAGCTTCTGGATTTTTTCTTACCCCGGTTATGTGTATCGTGCTTTGCAAAACTGAATTATAATGAGCATTATCTTTGCAATAATTGTTTTGCAGAGATAAACAAACCCGACTTGATGAGATTGCAACACGAATACAATAGAAAGTTTGCCGATGAAAAAATTATCTCAGGTTTTACATCAGCATTTATTTTCGAAAAAGATAAAGCACTTCAGCATTTAATTCACTCGCTTAAGTACAATGAGAATTTTAGAATTGGTATTTATTTAGGAAGAATAGTTGCACAATTATGCAGGAAAATAATTATGGAATGGAATGCAGAACTTATCATCCCGGTTCCACTGCATCATCTTAAAAAGGCAGAAAGAGGTTATAATCAATCCTTCTACATTGCAAAAGGAATTGGTTCATCACTTAATATAAAACTTAGTCATTCTTCAATTAAACGGAAAAGATATACAGGCACCCAGACAGCACTTTCATTAATTGAAAGAAAAGATAATATAAAGGATGCATTTAAATTGAAAAATACTAAATCGGTTGAAGGAAAAAATGTAATTATTGTTGATGATGTTATAACTACAGGTGCAACAATATCCGAATGCGGTAAAATATTACTCACTGAAGGTGCTGCTAAAGTATTTGCTCTTTCGGTTGCAATTGCGGATTAAATAAAATTACTGAATAGAACTAAAAAGGCCGACAATAGTATCTAAATTCTGAGCACTAACCGAATATAAATTACCTATTAAATATCACCCTAACTTTTGTCCCTTTATGTTTTTCACTTTCAAAATCAATAAAAGCGTCATTAAGTTCACAGTGTTTTTTTACAATTGCCAATCCAAGCCCTGTACCTTCAAACATACGGGAATAACTATTGTCTTCCTGTGAAAAAACATTGAACAGAAATGGAATGTATTCAGCTTCAATACCTATCCCACTATTTTTCATTTCAACAATTATATACCCTTGTGCATCATTATATAAAAGAATCTCAATTCTACCGGAGCTCGTGTATTTTAACGCGTTATCAAGTATCTGGAGGAAAATCTGGTATACTCCGTATCTATCACCGATAATTTTTGCGTTGCTAAGGTTATTTGTTAAAGTGAGAAGTAGATTTTTTTTATGAATCTTGTCGGTGTATTCTTGAACAAGGGGTTGAAAAATCTCTTTCATTATATCAAATTCAGAATAGCTTAACTCGTATGTGCCGGAATGTAATTGAGACATTTCTAGTATTAAATTAATTGTTCTTTTTATTCTATCACACTCGGCTTGAATAATATGAACATCCCCATTTATGTTTTTTAATTCATTGGCTTCAATATCGGATTTTAACAGAGAAACCATATTCATAATAACATTTAATGGAGTTTTAATCTCATGTGAAATGTTTGTAAAAAATCCTGTAATTAAATTCTCATATTTTTGTTTTCTGGTTGATGCCGCAATTGAATTGAACTCAATATTTTTTTTGTCAGTAACATCATAAACAAATGCTTCACAATATAGATCCCCGATAGAATGATTATTGCATATTCTTGCGGTTTCTTTCAAGTAAATAACATTCCATCCCCTTCTAATCCAGGTTGATTCAACATCTTTTACAAAACCATATTTTTTAAGAGCTAATTTAAATTCAGCTCTTTTTTCATTATCAAAAACAAAATCATTTTCAAAATTGGGATTTGCAGCCAGTTCTTCAAAATCGTATCCCAGCATGTTAAGAAATACCTTATTGGCACTTTTTAATCTACCATTAAAATATGCCTGATAATATCCTACCGAAGCCCAACCGCAAATATTTTGAACAAGTTTTTCCCTCTGCAATTTATATACGGAAGGATTCATCTTTTCAGAGATATCAAGATTACGGACGTATCTCCCGATATAATTGTTGTTTATATCATAAACCGCCTGGCACATATGCGAGATCCATCTTATATCACCATTCTTTTTTATAATTCTAAATTCTTCGCAACAGAAATTTTTATTGGTTAATATTGCTTTCGCATGGCTGGTACTTTTTTTCAAGTCTTTTGCATAAGTAATATGACTCAGGAAATTCGGATACTTAATTAGTTCATTGATCTCATAACCTGTTATATGTTTTGCCGAAGGGGACATATAACTGATTGTTTTATCAGGATTGATCCAGTAAATCCAATCCTCTGAAAACTCTGCGATTAGTTTAAAAAATTGTTCGCGGCATTCTACACAGTAATTCTTATCAACTGTTTCATTCACATCAGGGTATATTTCAACATTTTCGGTTGAAGAAACATTTTCGACTTCCATAATTTCCTTCCCTTCCAATCAGATTGATTAATCATTTTATAAGGTGTGGAATTGAAAACATTTTAATTGTTTGCCCACATAGTTTTCAATTCCACTGAGAGGGTTGATTCAAACCTAATTTTTGATATGAATTATTCAAATTACTAAGAGATAAGCGATATCAAAACCACGATAATTGATTAGCCAATGTTCTATGTCAATAT